>MPLX02245498.1_pt1 | contig 70164 bp, 69 predicted proteins | sample 1617341 | NCBI WGS metagenome assembly MPLX02 (sample SAMN05944804, study PRJNA350692) | marine metagenome | biome: marine; feature: ODZ; material: water; isolation source: 120 m water sample filtered on 0.2 um supor filter | place: Pacific Ocean | collected 2012-04-08 | depth 120m m | reverse complement strand
CGCCGCACGATAATTGCCTGGTCAGACATCGCCGGTACGTATGCACCTCCTGCGGTGCATGAGCCCATGACCACTGAAATCTGGGGAATCCCCGCGGCGGACATATTGGCCTGATTGAAGAATATGCGGCCGAAGTGCTCCCGGTCAGGAAATACCTCGTCCTGGCGCGGCAGGTAGGCTCCACCGGAGTCGACCAGATAAATACAAGGCAGGCGATTTTCCGCCGCGATGGCTTGGGCGCGCAGGTGCTTCTTGACGGTGATGGGGTAGTAGGTGCCCCCTTTGACTGTGGCATCGTTTGCCACGAGCATGCAGGGCCGCCCATGGATCTGGCCGATACCCGTCACGATGCCACCGCAAGGGACGTAATCGTCATAGAGCTCCCACCCAGCAAGCTGTGATAATTCGAGAAATGTGCTGTCCGGATCGAGCAGTCCCTCGATTCGCTCGCGCGGCAGCAGTTTGCCGCGGTCAGTATGGCGCTGGCAGGCTTTTTCGCTCCCGCCTTTTGCGATCTTATCTATGGCTTCCCACACCGCTGCGGTCTTTTTCAACAGGACCTGGCGATTGGCAGCAAAGTCGGCGGAGCCGGTATCGATCCGGCTGGTGAATGGTTTCATGGAAATGTCCGGGTTAACTTCATCAGCCGCCTTTTGACAGCCACTGGTCGAGATGTTCGAGTCGGTCTGCGCCCCAGTACTGTGCACATCGCGTGAAGTCGTGAACCGAGTAGTCTCCTACCTGTGTTCCGGATGCCAATGGCTTACGCTCACTGATTTTCATCATAGCGCCCAGCAGAAATGGCCGCCACATTACGGCCCGGCTATGTTTGCTGGCCGGAGTATTGATCTGCTCGCTGGCAAAGTAGCCATAAGGCGAGGAAAAGTCGAAGAAGAACTCGATAGGATTGTGCATAACAGGTTTTGCCCGGTTAGGGAGATTACCGCGGCTTCAGTTAATCCTCTCAAAGGCCATAGCGGTCGCCTCGCCACCGCCGATGCACAGTGAGGCGATACCGCGCTGCAGGTCGTATCGAGCCAGGGCGTGTAACAGTGTCACAATAATGCGGGCACCGGAGGCTCCAACCGGGTGTCCCAGCGCGCAGGCACCACCGTGTACGTTGAGTTTCTCATGGGGTATGGCAAGATCATGCATAGCTGCCATTGCCACTACCGCAAAGGCTTCATTGACCTCAAAAAGGTCCACCATAGAGACATCCCATCCCACAGTGTCGAGCAGTTTGCGTATGGCGAATACGGGCGCAGTAGTGAACAAGCCTGGTTCCTGGGCAAAACTGGTGTGACCCAGTACCCGCGCCAGTGGCACATGGCCGCCTTTCTCGGCATCTGATAGACGCATCATCACCAGCGCGGCTGCGCCATCGGAAATAGAACTCGAGTTGGCGGGCGTTACGGTCCCGTCTTTGTGAAAGGCGGGCTTGAGGTGTGGAATCTTCTCGATGTTGGCACTGAGTGGTTGCTCATCAGTCACGATGGTTTTGGTTTCTTTGCGCCCGGCGATCGGCACTGCAACGATTTCGTCACGAAACGCCCCGTTTTCGATGGCTTCAGTAGCGCGGGTCAGCGACTCGATGGCGAAACCGTCCTGATCCTTTCGGGTGAACTCGTAGCGCTGGGCACAGTCTTCCGCAAAATGTCCCATGAGCTTGCCGGGTTCGTAGGCGTCCTCAAGCCCATCAACAAACATGTGATCCAGTAGTTCACCGTTACCCAGTCGATATCCAGCGCGGGCCTTGCTTAGTAAATATGGCGCGTTACTCATGCTCTCAAGTCCTCCGGTAACGCTGACCCGTGCACTGCCGGCCCGGATGAGGTCATGGCCAAGCATGGTGGCTTTCATGCCGGAACCGCACATCTTATTGATGGTGGTACAGGGTGTCGCCAGCGGCATCCCAGCGCCAAGGGCGGCCTGTCGAGCCGGGGCCTGGCGCTGTCCTGCAGGAAGAACACAGCCCATCAGGACTTCGTCTACTGATTCGGGGGTATTGCCGGAGCGGTCGATGGCTGCGGCGATAGCCACGCTGCCCAGCTCTGGCGCACTCAGGGCCGATAGGACACCTTGAAAGCCACCGATAGGTGTGCGCGCCGCTCCGGTAATCACGATGGGGTCATCCTGCATGAGGTGTTCTCCGTCAGGTATTTTCGTTAAAGAGTTCGCGGCCGATCAGCATCCGCCGGATCTCACTGGTGCCAGCCCCGATTTCATAGAGCTTGGCGTCTCGCAGAAGCCGTCCAGTGGCCTGCTCGTTGACGTAGCCGGTTCCGCCCAGTAACTGGATCGCGTCAAGCGCCATTTGGGTAGCACGCTCGGCACTGAACAGTATCGCCCCCGCCGCATCTTTGCGTGTGGTTTCGCCACGGTCGCAGGCTGCTGCAACAGCATAGACGTAGGCGCGACAGGCATTCAATGTGGTGTACATATCTGCGAGTTTGGCCTGGACCAGTTGGAATGTACCGATGGGTTGCCCAAATTGGTGGCGTGCGCGTACGTAGGGCAACACGATATCAAGGCAGGCCTGCATCAGGCCCAGTGGACCACCGGAGAGCACCACGCGTTCGTAGTCCAGACCACTCATCAGGACCGCAACCCCTGCATTCTCCTCGCCCAGCACATGATCATGGGGAACTTTGCAGTCCTGGAAAACCAGTTCGCAGGTATTTGATCCCCGCATCCCCAGTTTGTCCAGTTTGGATGAAGTCGAAAAGCCTGCAAAAGTGCGTTCGATGATAAAAGCGGTAATGCCATGGGCGCCTGCCTGTGGCGCGGTTTTGGCATAAACCACCAGAGTGTCGGCGTCAGATCCGTTGGTGATCCACATTTTAGTGCCGTTCAGCAGATAGTGATCGGGGCGTTTTTCTGCCCTCAGTCGCATGCTCACTACGTCTGATCCGGCGCTGTGTTCACTCATCGCCAAAGCGCCTACTGCGCACCCGTTGATGAGGTCCGGAAGAAAGCGTGCCATTTGTTTTGTTGAGCCATTGCGGGATATCTGGTTAACACACAGGTTGGAATGGGCCCCATAGGAAAGGCCGACCGAAGCTGACGCCCGGCTGATTTCTTCCATAGCGATAGTGTGTTCCAGGTAGCCCATGCCGGTACCGCCCAGTTCGGGCGCCACCGTAATACCTAACAATCCGAGCTCACCGAGTTTGCGCCAGAGATCCGACGGGAATTCGTTATCCTGGTCTATTGCGGCTGCGCGCGGCGCGATCTCACGAGCCGCAAAGTCGGCGACGCTTTGCCGTAACAGTTGCGCTGTTTCTCCCAGGTCAAAATTGAGCCCGGGTGTGGCGGAGTAGGAAGTGGCCATATTCAGGGTGATACCGGCAGCAGTCAGGTAGGGCATTCTAGATTGACGTTTACGTAAACGTCAATCAGTTGTGAAAAAAGCGCCGGCTCAAAGCCGGCGCAGGGGGTGTATAACCGGGATGACCAGGTGTTTACAGCGAAAAATGCCGGACTTTTGCCACACCCTGTGTCACGGCAACCTGGGTCGCTGCCAGAAATTCTCCATTGATCGCACCCAGTGCGCTTGCATTGCGCAGCATCTGCTGTGCTGTGGTTTGCAGAAGGTCCTGCTGACGGGTCGCAAGTGCCTGCAATGACGGGCGTTCGGGTGTGTCCAGATTCCCCCGCAGGTTCTCCAGCGCCATCTGGCTGAAAGCATTGACGCTATCCAATTGCAGTGCGACAAGTTTCCCGATACTGTTGACCATATGGCCCTGGTAGGCCTGCCAAGGCGAAAAAGGGGCCTCAATCGCAGCGGGAGCGGCTTTGGCCGTTTTAGGTTTTGTTGCTCGGGTGGCAGAGACTTTTGCCTGGGCAGCGGGAGCGGCTTTGGCCGTTTTAGGTTTTGTTGCTCGGGTGGCAGAGACTTTTGCCTGGGCAGCGGCCCGACGAGGTTGGGCGGTTTTTTTCACAGTGGCCATTTTTTCTCCGTGTAGAATTGAGTCCGTAATTTGTGCACTGCACAATAGCATATCAAATGATGCACTGCAACATAACCAAGGTTACTCACCGTGATTGAAGAACCCCAATGGGTGACTACACCTGAAGGACAGACCCTGGCGGTGCGGGCCCAACCCGGGCGGGCACCGTGGGTGGTTTTCCTTGGGGGATTCCGCTCAGATATGGAGGGAACGAAGGCACAGCACCTGGCGCAGTGGTGTGCCCACACCGGCCAGGCATTCCTACGCTTTGATTATTCGGGTCACGGCCTGTCGCAGGGTAGTTTCGCTGCGGGTACGATCAGTCGCTGGAGCGCGGAGGCCGTGGGCATTATTCAGACTTGCGTTCCGGGTTCTTGTGTTTTGGTCGGCTCCAGTATGGGGGGTTGGATCATGCTTCATGTGGCGCAGGCTTTGGCCAGTCAGGTTGTAGGACTGCTGGGCATTGCTGCGGCCCCTGACTTTACCCGGGAGCTGGTATCGCGGGACTTGACGTCAGCGCAACGGGACGAGTTGCAGTCGCGCGGTCAGGTGATGCTCACCAGCGATTATGATCCCCAGGGGTTTCTACTTACCCAGGGGTTTATCAACGACGGCGAGGCCCAATGCCTGCTGGATCGGCCCATCAGGCTCAACATGCCGGTTCGTCTACTGCAAGGCTGTGCTGATGCGGAAGTCCCATGGCGTACGGCATTACGACTGGCGGATGCACTGGATACGCAAGACGTGCGCGTGCAACTATTTAAGGATGGCGATCATCGCCTCTCCAGTGCGGCACAACTGGCCGTATTGACAGAAACACTCGCCGAACTGTTGAAAGCGCTAGGCCAGTCTGAGGTTGTTGGAGGCGGTTAACAGGGGCTCGTTTCCTTTGCGTTTTCGATCTGCGCCTGGATTAAAGAGTTATCGGTGACCTGGCTTGATATGGCTAGTGCCATGCTAGCATTGTGCCCTAATTCATGGGGGCGTCATGCAGGAACTTATCCAGAAAATAATACAGGAAGGCGAACATGTCGGTGGCGGGATCGTCAAGGTCGACAGTTTCCTCAACCACCAGGTCGATCCGGCGCTTACATTCCGCATGGCACAGGAACTAAGCGAGCGTTTTCGCAGTGCAGGGGTGAGCCAGGTTACACGGGTATTGACTGCCGAGGTCAGCGGAATCCCGGTTGCGCTCGCGGTGGCAGGCCAGTTTGATGCTCGTCTGATTTATGCGCGCAAGAGTCAGTCACGCACCATGACGGGCACCTACTATGTGGCAGAAGCCATCAGCCGTACCCGTGGCACCGCATCCGATCTGATGGTTGACCGGCGTTTTCTGGGCGTACAGGATCAAGTATTAATCGTGGATGACTTTCTCGCAACAGGTGCCACCCTAAGCGCGTTGTCCAGGTTGGTCGCAGAGAGTGGTGCGGATCTTTGCGGTATCGGGTGTGTGATTGAGAAGCCCGCTGAGCAGGGTCGTAGCGTGCTGGGTGATTTGGACATCCCCGTGATCACGCTCGCGAAGATTTTGTTTGAGGATGACGACCTGCAGGTGATGCCCTAGGAACTATGGTTGCGAGCAGCCCCACTTACCGGGCCATCTACAGATTGGTTCAAGCGGTGCCGGCAGGGCAGGTGGCAACCTATGGCCAGATCGGTCAGCTTGCCGGTTGTGGGGCGCGCCAGGTTGGCTACGCCATGGCTGCTGTGAAGTCACCTGATATTCCCTGGCACCGGGTTATCAACAGTCGCGGGGCTGTGAGTGTTCGCGCCGATGGGGCTGTCGACGCCGGGCAGCGATGTCGGTTGGAAGAGGAGGGCGTAATATTTGATTTGCGCGGGAGAGCAGATCTTTCGGTTTTTCAGTGGCATGGGCCGGACGGAGGCTGGTGGCTTGAAAGCGGTCTGGAACCGCCTTTATTGCCGCCACCGCGATAACTTACAGAGGAAAACAAGATAATCATCTCAGGGAGGCCAGTACAGTGAGAAGCAGCCGAAACATTCAGGTCGTCAGTTGTCACGCCGAAGGAGAGGTCGGCGATGTGATTGTGAGTGGGGTCGCGCCGCCGGAAGGCGACACGCTGTGGGAGCAATCCCGGGCGTTGGAAAAAGACAGTGGCTTGCGTGAGTTTTTGCTCAATGAGCCTCGTGGTGGTGTATTTCGGCATGCCAACCTGTTAGTGCCACCGATAGATCCACGGGCTGATGCTGCCTTCATCATTATGGAGCCGTCGTTTTTTCCGCCGATGTCCGGATCAAACGCGATCTGTGTTGCCACCGTTTTGCTTGAGACGGGTATCGTGCCGATGACGGAACCTGCCACCGTAATTCACCTGGAAGCACCCGGGGGTCTGGTGCGAGCGACGGCGACCTGCGAGAGCGGGGCTGTCAAAGAGGTGAGCATCCAAAATGTACCCTCTTTTGTCGATAAGCTGAGCGGAATGATCGAAGTAGAGGGGATCGGGACACTCAACGTTGATACGGCTTATGGGGGTGACAGTTTCTGTCTGGTTGACGCGGCGGCCCTGGGTTTTTCAGTAACCACCGATGAGGCGCATGACCTGGTTGCCACGGGTCGTGCCATCACGGCAGCGGCCAATGAGCAACTGGGCTTTACTCACCCCGAGAATCCCAACTGGACCCACTTGTCTTTTTGTATGATGACCTGCCCCCCTGTCTTTCAGGATGGTGCTGTGGTGGGACGTCATACGGTAATCATCCAGCCCGGTAAACTGGATCGTTCGCCCTGCGGAACCGGTTGTAGCGCCCGGATGGCAGTACTGCATGCTCGGGGTCAGTTACAACCTGGGCAGCACTTCATTGGTGAGTCTGTAATCGACTCACGTTTTAACTGCCAGATTGATGCGGTGACCAGTGTGGGTGATGGCCAGGTTGCGGTGGTACCGTCACTCGCCGGCAGGGCCTGGTTGACCGGCATACACCAGCACATGTTGGACCCGGATGATCCGTGGCCAACGGGTTACCGACTGTCAGATACCTGGCCGCGCAACGACTAAGCGCGCCACAACCGCGCTGCGCCAAGTACACCGGCGCTGTCGCCGTTCTGATTACGCAGCAGGGGGGTTTGCAGTGAGGAGTTAAAGACATAAGCTGCGATGCGTTCTCGGCCTTCGGTATAGAGCTTATCGATGTTGGAAAGACCACCCCCCAGGATTACCACGTGTGGGTCGAGGATGTTGATGACACTCGCCAGGGCTTTGCCAAAACGCTCAAGGAGATTGTCTACGGCCTGTACGGCGATAGCATCTTCCTGATCGGCCTGTTCGACGATTTGGGGCGGTCTGAGTGCCGCATCTCCACCCAGACGTTGGTAGTCCGACATGAAGCCCGGACCAGAAAGAAAAGTCTCAATACAACCTCGTTTTCCACAGTAACATGGTGGGCCGTCTTCTTCGAGACAGTTGTGGCCCCATTCTCCCGCGATATGCTGCAGTCCTGAAAGTAGTTTTCCGTTGATCACAATACCACCGCCCACACCCGTTCCCATGATGACGCCAAAGACATTGCGGGCTCCCTGGCCAGCGCCATCAAGCGCCTCGGCCAGGGCAAAGCAGTTGGCATCATTCTCCAGGCGGACCGGGCGTGACAGACAGTTTTCAAGATCCTTGAGTAGTGGTTTGCCGATCAGGCACCGGGTATTTGAGTTTTTGATTCTGCCGGTGGTATCTACTGCGCCCGGTGCTGCCACTCCGATTGAGCAGCGCTGGGCGCTCTGGCGCTCGAGACTCCCGACCAAAGTGGCAATAGTGTTGAGAATGGCGTCATAGCCTTGTTGCGCAGGGGTTGGGTGTCGGTCCCGCGCCACCACTTCGCCGGCTCGATCCAATAGGACTCCCTCGGTCTTGGTTCCACCCAGGTCGATCCCAATTTCCATTCCAGCGTGGGGTACTCGGGCTTCCTGGCGAACTCCCGAGTCAGTGGCTCCGGTTATAGGTGATCTGGGCGTAGGCGGAATGGTTGTGGATAGATTCAAAATTTTCGGCCTCCACCACGTAGCCCTCAATACGCTCATCCTGGTTCAATTGGCCAGCCACGTCGCGCACCAGATCTTCCACGAACTTGGGATTGTCGTAGGCTCTTTCTGTGACATGTTTTTCGTCGGGGCGTTTGAGCAGGCCATAAAGCTCACAACTCGCTTGCTTCTCGACGATGTCGATGATTTCTTCTATCCAGATAAAGGCGCTGGCCTTAACGCTGACGGTCACGTGTGAGCGCTGGTTATGAGCGCCATAGTCAGAGATCTGCTTGGAGCAGGGACACAAGCTGGTGACGGGAACCAAAACGCGCACTTCGGTAGAAACGGTGTTACCGACAATCTCACCGACCAGGGTGACCTGGTAATCCATCAGACTCTTTACCTGGGTGACCGGGGCTGTCTTTTCCAAAAAGAACGGGAAGGTCATCTCAATATGCCCAGTGCCTGCATCTAGATGATCGCGAGTCTCCTGGAGCATGGCACGAAAAGAGCGCACTGAAATCTCACGCTCATGATTGTTCAGGATTTCCACGAATCGCGACATATGGGTTCCTTTAAAGTTGTGGGGTAATTCCACAAACATATTAAAGGTAGCAACAGTGTGCTGGTCGCCGCCGCTGCGGTCTTGAATGCGCACAGGGTGGCGCACATCTTTGACGCCTACCTTGTCAATGGTGATATTGCGACTGTCAGAAGTACCCTGTACATCGGCAATTTGCTCACTCTGCGTGGATGCGGTTTGCGCTTTGGCCATAAGGGGGGTAGGTGGCGTTTTGGGGCTGCGCAGTTTAAGCAGAATGGCGTGAAGCGGCAACCTGGCCTGGCTGGCGCCGACGCACAGCACTGATGATGCCGTCAGCGTTGAGACCACATTGTGCCAGCACTATATCAGGATCACCGTGTTCAATGTGTTCATCAGGGAGTCCGAGTATTAATAGGGGTATTGACCGATCACCCTGTGCCAGTGATTCAGCAACACCAGCACCGGCGCCACCGCGCATGGTGTTCTCTTCAATCGTGACCAGCAATGTGTGTGAATCAGCCAGTTGCTCGATCATCGCGGTGTCGAGTGGCTTTACGCTACGCATATTAACCACGGTGGCATCAAGGGAATCTCCCGCCTCCATTGCCGGTGCCAGCATCGTACCGAATGCCAGCAATGCCACCTCCTGCCCTTCACGGCATAACTGTGCCTTGCCGATGGGGATCCGGGTCATCTTTGAAGTTTCTGCAACGCCCGGCCCGGAGCCGCGGGGGTAGCGCACCGCTGCAGGTCCGGGGTGCAGGAAAGCCGTATACAGCATATCCCGACACTCTGCTTCATCTGCCGGGGCCAGTACCGTCATGCCCGGAATGCATCGCAGAAAACTCAGATCGAACGCACCTTGGTGGGTTGGACCATCAGCGCCCACAATCCCGGCTCGGTCAATGGCGAAAGTGACATCCAGGTTCTGTACGCTGATGTCGTGGATCAGTTGATCATAGGCGCGTTGTAGGAATGTGGAATAGATCGCGACCACGGGCTTGAGGCCATCGCAGGCAGTACCCCCAGCAAACGTCAGTGCGTGTTGCTCAGCAATGCCGACATCAAAATAGCGATCGGGGTGCTCTTCAGAAAAGCGGACCAGACCCGAACCATCACGCATGGCGGGGGTAATCCCGATCAGGCGCTCATCCGCAGCAGCCATGTCGCACATCCAGTCACCGAAGACTTGCGTGTAGGTTCGTTTACCGGATTTTTTCTCCACCTTGCCGGTGTCGGGGTTAAAGGGGCCAACACCATGGAATGCAACCGGCTCTCCTTCGGCCGGTTTGAAACCTTTGCCCTTCTGGGTTGCAATATGCAGGAAGCGGGGCCCCTCCATGGCCTTCATGTTTCTTAAAGTGGAGACCAGCGTGTGAATATCATGCCCATCGATGGGACCAATGTAGTTGAAGCCGAGTTCCTCGAATAGTGTGCTGGGCATGACCATGCCCTTAAGATGCTCTTCCCAACGACGGGCGAAGGCTTGCACCGGCGGGGCGGTGCCGAGGACGGTTTTGCTGCCCTCACGGACTGTGGTGTAAGCCCGGCCCGAGAGAATACGCGCAAGGTAATTTGACATGGCACCGACGTTGCGGGAGATCGACATCTCGTTGTCGTTAAGAATGACCAGAAGATTGGCATCCAGATCGCCCGCGTTATACAGCGCCTCCATGGCCTGGCCTGCTGTGAGTGCGCCGTCGCCAATTATGGCGACTACCTGTCGGGGTGCATGGTTGAGTTGCGCGGCGATAGCCATCCCGAGCGCGGCGCTGATAGAAGTGCTCGAATGTCCTGCGCCGAAAGTGTCGTATTCACTCTCGGCCCGTTTGAGGAATCCGGAAAGGCCGCCGGCCTGGCGGATCGTATGCATCTTTTGACGCCGCCCGGTGAGAATCTTATGGGGGTAGGCTTGATGGCCGATGTCCCAGACCAGTCGGTCGTTCGGGGTATCAAATACATAGTGCAGGGCAATCGCCAGTTCTACTGTGCCCAGACCTGGCGCAAGATGACCACCGGTACCTGAGATTACCTCGATCAGAAACTGGCGTAACTCTCCGGCAAGCGACTGTAATGCCTTTTCTTCCAGCTGGCGAAGGTCTGCTGGGGAATCGATGGAATCAAGGAGAGACTGCATATAACGGGGTCATTATCGGTGGATCTGAGTGGCGCCGTCCGGAGTGACTCATGATCCGGCCAGGGGGATCATACCGCCTTGAGGGGCGTCAGTGGGACCGTTCTAAAGTGAAGTGGGCCAGGCCGATCAGCACCGCGGTTTCGAAGGGCGCGCCATCGAGCGCCATGATCGCCTCTTCGCCCAGGCTTTGGGCATAACGCCGTGATTCAGATTCACCCAGCACGCTGAGAAAAGTGGGTTTGTGTTTGTCGCGATCGGCACCTGCGGGTTTACCCAGCGTCTGGGTATCGACGGTGCCATCAAGAATATCGTCGATTACCTGAAAGGCCAGTCCCAGCGGCCTGGCGTAGTCGGCGAGTTGGCATAACACAGTGGGCTCACGGGTTGCTGTAAGGGCGCCCATTTGTATTGCGGCCTCAATCAGGGCGCCGGTTTTGAGGCGATGCATGGTGATCAGGGTCTCCACTGACGCATCCTGGGCGACCAGACCCAGATCTATAGTCTGCCCACCGGCGAGGCCTTGAGAACCTGCCGCACTAGCCAATGTCTGCAGCATCAGTAGTTGATGCTCCGGTCCTGGAGTCGCTGAATCCGAAGCACAGAGTATTTCGAAGGCAAGTGTTTGTAATGCGTCACCAGCCAGGATCGCGGTGGCTTCATCAAAAGCCCGGTGGCAGGAAGCTTTGCCCCGGCGTAGATCATCGTCATCCATGGCGGGAAGATCGTCATGAACGAGGGAGAAGGCGTGTACCAGTTCTACCGCACAAGCAGCATCATCCAGTGCGATTTCTGGGCTGCCCAGGGCTGTGCCACTGGCGTAAACCAGAGCGGCCCGATATCGTTTGCCAGCCCCGATGCTGGCATAGCGCATTGCCTGGTGAAGATTAGCCGGGGTTGTGTCAGCGGTCGGTATCAGCTTGTCCAGGCGCTGGTCAACTCGTTCCCGCCATTGCGCCCAGAGGGAATCGACAAATTGACTGTGGCTCACTCAGTATCCGGATCAAAAGGTATAGATTGCACGCCACCCTCTTTTTCCAGGAGTTGCTGGACCCGGGCCTCGGCTTCACGCAGATTGTCGCGACAATGGCGAACCAGATTCATACCGCGTTCGAAGTCTTTCAAGGATGTCTCGAGCGATTGCTCTGGGTTTTCCATTCTTTCCACAATCGTCTCCAGCTCTTTGAGCGATTTCTCGAAGTCACCAACGCGCGAGCGGGATTGTTTGGCCATGGTATCGTCTTTATTACTGAGCGGTCAGTCCTGCCTAAAGACAGAATCTATGATGACAATTCTAACTTAGCGCCCGATCTTCCTCCAATTACCCGACCGTGGCCCCATTTGATAAGTGCAGGCGGCCGGGAGCCTTATTATGATCAATTCCAACGTGAAAACCCGATGTGGCGGGGTCATATTGGCGGAGATCCCGAGCGCTTCGTGTATGATTCGCGTCGACTCGAACTCAACTTCTGCCTGAATTACTGCACTGAATGGCTGCAACATACGACGCCTCAGCAATCGAGGTCCTGACCGGGCTTCAACCCGTGCGCAGGCGCCCGGGTATGTATACCCTGACGGATCGACCCAATCATCTCGTTCAGGAGGTGGTGGATAACAGTGTCGATGAGGCGATTGGGGGATATGCCCACCGTATCTTGGTCACGCTCTACAAGGATGGCTCAGTCAGCGTCGGTGACGATGGCCGGGGTATGCCGGTGGATCGCCATAAGGGCGAGAAAGTCAGTGCCGTAGAAGTGATTCTCACGCGGCTTCATGCCGGCGGTAAATTCTCCGACAAATCTTATACCTATTCTGGAGGGTTGCATGGCGTTGGCGTTTCAGTCGTAAACGCTTTGTCATCCAAGCTTGAGGTGAGTGTGAAGCGCAGCGGTCACGAATATCACATGCAGTTTCGTGATGGCGTGGCCACCGCACCGTTAAAAGGGGTAGCTAAAGTTGGTGCGCGCAATACCGGCACCATATTGCGTTTTTGGCCCGACCCGGCATTTTTTGATTCTCCGACTGTCTCGGTATCCAGGTTAAAGCGGCTGCTCAAAGCGAAGGCGGTGCTGTGTCCCGGGTTGCGGATAGATTTTCGGGACGAGCAGAACCGGCGAAACAGTGAAAGTTGGGAGTACGAGGATGGCCTGCCGGATTATCTGCTGGGCCAGATTGGGGCCGCTGATCTCGTGCCCGATCCGCCGTTTGTGGGCCATGTCACTGATGCCGAGCAACAACTCGACTGGGCGCTGGCCTGGTTGGAGGATGGGGGCGATGCGCTCGCTGAGAGCTACGTTAATCTGATTCCCACAACGCAGGGGGGTAGCCACGTCACTGGATTCCGTACTGGCTTGACCGAGGCAGTACGGGAGTTCTGTGAGTATCGGGCCTTGCTCCCCCGGGGCGTCCGGCTGGTGCCCGAGGACGTCTGGCAGCGTTGCGCTTTCGTGCTTTCATTGCGGATGAAGGACCCCCAGTTCAGCGGGCAGACCAAGGATCGGTTGTCCTCACGAGATGCGACAGCCTTCACCAGTGCGACGACTAAGGATGCTTTCAGCCTTTGGTTGAACCAACATGCTGAACAGGGTGAACGCATCGCGCGCCTTGCGATCGACAGTGCCCAGTCACGGTTGCGTTCGGCTCGCCAGGTTGAACGAAAAAAGGTCGCAACAGGCCCGACCTTGCCGGGCAAACTGGCCGATTGCACCAGTCAGGATCTGGAGCGGACAGAGCTTTTCCTGGTCGAGGGTGATTCCGCAGGAGGTTCAGCCAAACAGGCGCGTGATAAAGACTTCCAGGCAATATTGCCGCTGCGCGGGAAGATTCTCAATACCTGGGAGGTCGACCCTGCGGAGGTCTTAGGCTCACAATCGGTACATGATGTTGCCGTGGCTTTGGGGGTGGATCCTGGCGCTCCAGACTGCTCAGGGTTGCGCTATGGCCGCGTCTGCATACTCGCGGACGCTGATTCGGACGGCGCCCATATTGCCACTTTGCTCTGCGCCTTGTTCGTGCGCCACTTCCGGCCCCTGGTTAAGGCGGGGCGGGTCTGCGTCTCCATGCCACCGCTGTATCGTATTGATGTGGGCAAGCATGTGTATTACGCCTTGGACAATGCCGAAAAGGAAACCGTGCTCGAGAATATTCGCACAGAAAAACTGCGGGGGGCAGTTAACGTACAGCGCTTTAAAGGACTCGGGGAGATGAATCCGGGACAACTGCGCGAGACCACGATGGACCCGGCGTCGCGACGACTGATTGCGCTGAGTCTGGATGCCGGTCGGAAGAGCGACAGCATGTTGGATTTACTGCTGGCCCGTAAACGCGCGCCAGATCGCAAAGTCTGGCTGGGCAAGAGCGGGGATCAGGCCGAGGTATCCTGAAGCCCCACTAATTTAAGTCGGTCCTTAATGCTGGGGCCTGGTTAATCGTGGCCCAGCGGAGGTTGATGCCAGTAAGGTGCGTTGCGCGGATCAGCAATCGTACGTTTTTCTTGGCGGTGCGGGCGAAAACCCGCCTGCTGGTAAACGATGATGGCCTTGGGGTGATCCAGATTACAGGTGTTGACGATCAGGCGTGTCGGGCTATCGACCCATGCTGTCTCAACTGCCCACCCCAGCAGCCAGGGTCCAAGACCCTGGCCAATCTGTCCGGGAAATAGGCCGAAGTAGGCGAGTTCGACTTCATCATCGACCCGATAGTCCAACTCGACGTATCCCGCAGGCTCTCCGTCGCGGTACAGCACATAAACGTGCACTTTGCTGTCCCCCAGAATGGCCGCCAGAGCCTCGTCGGTCAAAGCCCGTCTTTCGTACCAGAGCCATGGCCCGCCCACCTGATTGTAGAGAAAGCGGTAAAAGGGCACCGTTGGTTTACGTACCCGCAGGATTGCCAGGTCATCCAGTCGGGGTCTGCGTAACGCGGTTACCGGGCCCCGGGTCATCTGCAGATACGTTATGGTTACCTGCAGCGTGCCGTCGGGTTGCGGCTGCGGCGCAGTGGCAAAGGGTTTCTGGGATCGATTCATGGCCTGGCCTGTTCTTCAGACGTTTTGATCCGACCGTTCAGTGGGGGATGGCTCGCCTGGGTGCGTTTTGCGGTCAACAAGTAACGCCAGTCCTCCCAGAAGTGACCAGATAGCGGTCTGTACCCGATGCAATACTGACAGGGCAACACCGCGGGTACGCATTACCTGCTCCGCGTCCGGTACTCCCGGTAGGGCAGCAGCCCCGAATTTGCCAACCAGAGCGCCATAGGCTGCCTCGCCGATGCCCCAACCTGCAGGGGCGATAGGGATGCCCTGGATTACCGATGCCACCGGGACAATGAAGAAAAGGTCTGTCAGTGTAATGCCGACCCCCAGCGCCTGGCTCATGCAGTAAAAACTGCTGACAAAGAGGCTATAGATGAAGGGGCTGGCCAGAATCCAGCCGCCGATTCCACCCAGGTGTCCACGATAATGCAGCACCGCCTGATCGAGTTCAGCCACAATGTGGCCAACGCGCCCGGGCAGGTGCGCGACCAGCGCGTCGAATCGCAATAATGCCCGTAAGCCGGGGCTGATCAGCAAAAAGCAAAAGCACAGCACGCCCAGGCCGGTCAGCCACATGGTGCTGGCAAAAACCGGAAAGCGGTCCATTGCCAGCATACTGGCCAGACTGCCGACAAACAGTAACGATAGTACGCCCAGGATTCGATCGACCACGATAGATACCACGGCCCGGACTTTGTCACCGGAGCACCGGCGCGCAATATAGACCGCCTTGATGACATCACCACCGGTGGCACCCGGCAGGATGTTGTTGAAGAAAAAACCGATCCAGCCGAATTTTTGTGCCTCGATAAAGCGCACCCCCAGGCCGTTCGCCCGCATCAGAAACCACCACCGGGTATTGATGATCACCGCGAACATAAAAAACAGGGCGGCACCGGCCGCAAACAGGCCAAAATGCAGATTGCGCAGATAAGTGAGAAAGCCCGGCGACACGTTAATCCGGGTGCCATCTGCCTGAATCCCTCGTTGTAGCTCGATGGTCGCTTGTGACCCGTCTGCCTGGAAGCGTATCGAGTCCTGATCCCAAGGCCCCAGAATCTGGCCATTGATGCTTTGCAGTGTTTCCCCGTCTGCAGAGACATGGCTATAACGATCCACCCAGTCGATATTGTAGAAGATGACCGCGAACAATCCTGCGACCATGATCAGTTTCAGGGTTGTAATCAGAAATTTTTTGTTCATGAGATGTTCGGGTTTTTACCGGCCTACCTTGTGTTCAGTCCAACACGGGTGGTGGGTTTTCTTTGCCCAAGCCTTACCCGTATACTGGCAGCCCATTGGAGTGAAATAACACAGCCTCCAGTGGTTGTCGTTAGTCGGATAAAGCTGTCGGGTATTATTTCTCTCTAACTTATGTAATATATTGCGTTGTGGAGTGCCTATCGCTTTTAAAGCAGGGCATATAGTTTTGACTCCCCTATGAGTGAATTGTAAAGGAATCAGACATGCATAAAGCGTTGGTAATGAAAGCCGATGCCTGCACTGGCTGCCATCAGTGCGAGATGATGTGTTCTTATGGCAAGGTGGGCGCATTCAATCCTGCCAAGTCGGTTATGGATATAACGATCTTCGATGGGGGGGCTGTGAACGTGCCCTCGACCTGTACCCAGTGCGAAGATGCCTGGTGCATGGTGGTCTGCCCGGTTCAGGCGATTACGTGCAACCCGGCAACCGGTGCCAAGGAGGTTTCTGCCGAGGCCTGTGTGGGCTGCAAGGTCTGTTCCATCGCTTGCCCCTTTGGCGCCATTAACTATGATCCTGATTCGGGCGTGGTGAGTAAGTGCGACCTGTGCAAAGGTGAGCCCATGTGTGTTGAAGCCTGTCCGACTACGGCACTGGCTTACGTGGCGCAGGACAGTACTGGCTATGAACGAATGCGCCACAACGCCCTGTTGGCGGCAGGCCTTTAAGTCGGATAGATAGGCCACGTAGCGCTCGAAGGTCGCCAACGCCATGGAACGAGGAGATTTGCCGATCAAAGCGAGTTAAGTTAGAAATACGAGGCGCCAAACCCCAACGAGATGTCCGGGTATTGGCACGGTTGATGCCTGCCTTTGCCTTAGATCACACGTGACACCGGATAAGTTGGTAGTATGGGCCGCTACCAGGGCCCTTTTCATAGTAACGTGGTGCCCCAGGCCTTTTGTGGGTCGACCGAACTGGAAATAACCGCCGGAACATAGTTCCCAAAAAAATAGGAGGATACAAAGATGAGCTGGACAGGAAATATTCTGAGGGTAGATCTCGCTGCAGGCACGTGTACCACCGAACCCACCAATATGGAATGGGCGCATGATTACATGGGTCAAAGAGGCCTAGCGACCAAATATCTGGTCGAGGAGACCGACCCCAAGGTGGATCCTCTTTCCCCTGATAATAAGATGATCTTTGCTACCGGCCCCCTGACGGGGACCATTGCCCCAACTTCCGGGCGTTGGTCAGTGGTCTGCAAGGGTCCGCTGACCGGCGCGATTGCCTGCTCGAACTCCGGCGGCTTCTTTGGTGCGGAACTGAAGAACGCTGGCTGGGACATGGTGATCTTCGAGGGGAGGTCGGCCTCGCCGGTGTACCTGGACATCACCAACGACCAGGCCGAACTTAAAGATGCCTCCGACCTTTGGGGCAAATCGGTCTGGGATACTGAGACCGCCCTGCGGGATCGCCGTGGCGATCCGGACGTACGGGTAGCGTCTATCGGCCTTGCCGGTGAAAACGGGGCGCTGTATGCAGCCATAGTCAATGACATGGATCGCGCCGCAGGACGTTCGGGTGTGGGTGCGGTGATGGGTTCTAAGCAACTCAAAGCAGTGGTGGTGCGCGGCACCCTCGGCGTTACCGTGAACGATCCAATGGCGCTGATGAAAACCTCCAACGCCGCCAAGGAGCTCCTGGCTGAGCACGCCGTGACGGGTACCGGGCTGCCAACTCATGGCACCCAGGTTCTGATGAATGTTATTAACGAGGTCGGCGCACTTCCCACACGCAACGGCCATGATGTCCAGTTCGATGGTGCCCACGATATCAGTGCTGAGGCCATGGCTGAGGTGCGCGAGAGCGACGGCCAGGCCAATCTGGTCTCCAATCACGCCTGTTTTGGGTGTCCGATCTCCTGCGCTCGTCGCTCGAAGATTGATCCAACCCATTTCACGGTCAAGGACAAGCCGCAGTACCAGATCGTCAGTGGGGGTCTGGAATACGAAGCAGCCTGGGCGCTGGGCGCGGCCAATGGAGTCAAGGATCTTGATGCACTGACTTATGCCAACTTCGTCTGTAACGAGCAGGGCCTCGACCCGATCTCGCTTGGCTCGACCATTGGTGCCGCCATGGATCTTTACGGATCCGGTGCTATTAGCCAGGAGGATACCGGTGGTGTCGCCTTGGAATTTGGCAACACCGAAGCCTTTGTTGCCATGGTGGAGGCTACCGCCCGGGGTGAGGGATTTGGCAAGGAGTTGGGCCAGGGTTCGCGTCGGCTCTGTGAGAAATATGGCCATCCCGAGTTCTCAATGACGGTCAAGAGTCAGGAATTTCCGGCTTATGATCCCCGGGGGATCCAGGGTATGGGCCTGACCTATGCTACTTCTAATCGCGGTGCCTGCCATCTGCGCAGCTACACGGTGGCCTCAGAGGTGCTGGGTATTCCGGAGAAAACCGATCCGCTGGTTACCGAGGGTAAGGCCGGGCTGGTCAAGGCCTTTCAGGATGCAACCGCAGCGGTGGATTCCAGTGGAACCTGCGTGTTCACGACCTTTGCATTGTCTGGTGAGGAGATCGCACCCATGGTCGATGCGGCGTGTGAAGGTGACTGGAGTGTCGAGCGCTTTGTAGAAGTGGGTGAGCGGATCTGGAATATGGAGCGTCAGTACAATATTGCGGCCGGTTTCACCGCCGCCGATGATACCCTGCCCGAACGGTTACTCAAGGATGCGGCAAAGACGGGTCCGGCTGAGGGCAGTGTGAATCGTCTTGATGAGATGCTGCCCGAGTACTACGAGTTGCGTGGTTGGGATGCCTCTGGCGTACCCAGCGCAGAGACTCTGGGCCGCCTCGGCCTCTGATCCTTCAAGATTGTAAGCAGTAAGCCCCTGACGGCACAGCGCCGTCGGGGGCTGATCCTGATTGATATACAGGCTAGAGCATTATGCATTATGTGATTGCCGGCGCGGGGCCAGCCGCCGTTGCCGCGGCGGAACACCTGCGTGAACTTGATGGGGATGCCGGGGTGACCCTGATCGGGGTGCAGTCTCAGCCACCGTATTCACGGATGGCGATTCCCTACTACCTGACCGGTAAGGTTGGGGAGGAGGGCACCTATCTGCGTCGTACTGAAGATCACTACGAAAAAATAGGGATCGACCTGATGTGCGGCGAGGTGGTTTCGGTTGAGCCCGGTACGCATCAGGTGGTGCTGGCGGATGGTCAGCAGGTCAGTTATGACAAATTGCTGCTGGCCACCGGTGCCGAGCCGATCATCCCGCCGGTGCCCGGCATGGATGACCCGCGGGTACAGCAGTGTTGGCACCTTGAGGACGCAAAGCGGATTATCGAGCTTGCCAAACCAGGTGCCCGTGCGGTTCAGGTAGGCGCGGGATTCATTGGCTGCATTATTCTGGAATCCTGGGTATTGCGGGAGGTCAACCTGACCGTTCTCGAGATGGGGCCACGGATGGTGCCGCGGATGCTGGGTGATAAGGCGGGGTCATTGCTGCAATCGTGGTGCGAGTCCAAGGGAGTGAAGGTGCATACCGGTGTCCGGGTCAATGCAATAGAGTCATCCGAGGAAGAACTTCAGGTTGTCCTGGATAACGGTGAGATCTGTCCCGCCGATGTGGTGATTGTTTCAACCGGGGTAAAACCCCGGTTGGATTATCTCGGTGGAAGCGGTATTACGATAGACCAGGGTATTGTGATTGACGAGCACATGCAGACCAGTGTGCCGGATGTGTACGCGGCCGGGGATTGCGCCCAGGGGCTCGATTTCTCGACCGGTAAAACCGCAGTCCATGCGGTGCAGCCAACCGCTACCGAACATGGCCGGGTTGCTGCGGCAAATATGGTAGGCGAAAATAATCTGCCGTACAAAGGCAGTTTGAACATGAACGTGCTGGATACCCTGGGCCTCATTACCTGCTCCTTTGGAGCGTGGGAGGGAGTCGATGGGGGGGATTATGGCGAACTGTATAACCCCGAGAACTTTCAGTACATCAATCTACAGTTTAAGGATGATGTACTGGTCGGTGCTAACTCTGTGGGCTATCACCAACATCTGGGTGTATTGCGGGGCTTGATCGAAACCCGGATGCCCCTGGGGCCATGGAAAGATAAACTCAAGGACAACCCCGTTTTATTAGCCGATGCATATGTCGGCGTAAACCAAGCTGCATTGCAGAAAGCGCAATAGTCAGGTCAGGTGTAACCCAAGTGCGAGTCTTTGAGCAGATGACGATCACCTTTAAACTTTACGCGGGTCTGAGCGAGTACCTGCCCGAAGGGGCAACTCGCAATTCCACCCAGATCGAATTACAGCCCGGTGATACCGTTAATCAGGTGATCGACCGTTGCCAAGTGCCCAGGGACCTGGCTCATCTGGTCATGTTAAATGGGATATACCTGGCAACCGATCAGCGTGACCAAAGTCAACTCAAGACCGGCGATACATTGGCGATCTGGCCGCCAGTGGCAGGTGGTTGATGCAGCAGTTGCGTCGTTCGGTCTCCCTGATTGCTTGATGGAGATACAGCGGGAACTGGGCGTGAGCCATGCCGTTTTTTTTCGTTCACTGGCACAACTGCCAGCGGGTTGGGTTCATGAAACCCGCAGTGATGGCGCCACCTTACGCTACGCCGGGGGCCGGGTAGAAATCAGTCTGGGAGAAGAGTGTGAGCGGCGTATTGCACTGATTTGCATACCGTACACGCCTGTCATGTTCCGGTATTATGGGCTTTCAGAGGATGAGCGGAATAGGTTTCAGGCGAGATTTGACCTCACTTTCTTCAGGGGTGGGGGCTAGGCCCGTCTGAGTATGAGTATAAGACGTCAGTATGAGAGTTGATACCGCACACAGCGTAACCGATACCAGAAATCGGCCAATCCGCGATCTTCGGATTTCGGTGACGGATCGCTGTAATTTCCGTTGTACCTACTGCATGCCACGCGAAGTTTTCGGTCCGGGTTATGCCTTTGTATCGCGCGATCAGTTATTAACGCTCGAAGAGATTGCCCGGATCACGAAGGTATTTGCCATGGCGGGTATGCGAAAGGTACGAATCACGGGCGGTGAGCCGATGATCCGGCGTAACCTTGAGCATTTGATTACCATGATCGCTGCAATCGATGGCGTTGAAGATATCAGCATGACCACCAACGGCTCGATGCTGAGCGCGGGTCGGGCGCGAGAGTTAAAGCGTGCTGGGCTCAAGCGCCTGACGGTGAGTCTGGATGCGCTAGATGACGAGACATTTAAACGCATCAACGACGTCGATTATCCACCCTCCCGGGTACTCGATGGGATTGAGAACGCACGCGCTGCGGGATTCGTCGGCATCAAGGTGAATGCAGTGGTTCGTCGGAACTTCAATGAGCACGCTGTTTTGCCGCTCGTCGAGCAGTTTCGCCACACCGACTGCATCGTGCGGTTTATCGAGTTCATGGATGTAGGCGAAACCAATGGGTGGAATCTCGAAGATGTCATACCGGCACGTGAGCTGGTCAGGCAGATTCAGGCGCGGTATCCGATGGAGCCGGTATCCCCCAATTATCAGGGCGAGGTTGCTAAGCGCTGGCGTTACCGTGATGGCGCCGGCGAGATCGGCTTTATCACTTCAGTGACGGAATCCTTTTGCGGCGGTTGCTCACGTGCCCGCCTTTCGGCAGTGGGTCAGGTTTATACCTGTCTGTTCGGTACTGAGGGACATGATCTTCGTGCACCGCTGCGCTCGGGTGCCAGTGACGCGCAGTTGCTGCGCCAGTTGACCCAGGTCTGGCAGGGTCGTACCGACCGTTATTCCGAATTGCGCAGTCAGTATTCCCAGGCGGTACAGGGCCGGCCTAAGGTTGAGATGTCTCATATCGGCGGTTAACGCCGCGCCATGTTCAGTATGTCGGCCGCTGGCCGCAAGCAGGACAGTCTGGGTTGCGTGGCAGAGTTATGGTCTGCCACTCCATGGCGACACCATCAAAGACCATGACCCGACCGCGCAAGCCTTCACCGGTTTCGAGCAGCACGTTCAACGTTTCGAGAGCCTCAAGTGTACCGATCACACCTACAATTGGGGCAATGACGCCTTCCATTGCGCAGGTGGCGGCTTCGATCCCGGTATCAGGGTACAGGCAGCGGTAACAGGGGCAGTTGGGGTCACGCGGATCGAATGTGGCGATCTGGCCTTCCCAGCGAATGGCGGCTCCAGAGACTAGAGGAGTCCCGGTCGCAATGCTGGCATGGTTGAGTTCAAAGCGAGACGGGAAGTTATCGGTACAGTCAACGACTACGTCTGCGGCGTGAACCCGCTCCAGTAGTTCTTCCGCATCCAGTTCGTAGTCAATCGCCTCCACTACGCATTGCGGGTTTAATCGCTCGATGGTATCGCGGGCTGACTCAGCTTTCAGCTCGCCGATGGCCTCATGGCTGTGGATGACCTGACGTTGAAGATTAGACTCATCAACCCGGTCAAAGTCGGTGATGGTCAGTCGGCCTACGCCAGCACTGGCAAGATACAGGCCGACTGGTGAGCCGAGCCCCCCCATACCAATAATCAGGGCCTGACTGTCCAACAGGCGCTGCTGTCCATCGTGCCCTACCTGCGGCAGTTTGATCTGCCGGCTGTAGCGTTCCTGTTGTTCTGGGTTCATGGCTACCGGCAAGCTCCGGGTGAGGTAGGGTGGGAAGGCGCGCTCAGGGTATCTCTGGGAGATAAAATTTCATTATACCGCCCGGATTGGCATCTCACCGATTAGAAGATTGTCTCGAAGACTTGGTAAGGGGTTTGTGACATACCAAGATTACGGTACACCGTCTGTGCGGTGTGATTATTTTTTTCCACGTACAGCCGAATACCACAGACACCATCGGTTTGGTGGGCCAGTTCGTGCACCTGCTGGTAGAGAGAGCGGAAAACGCCTTGGTTGCGCCATGACGGAACGACATAAACACTCTGGATCCACCACAAGTTGCCGTTGCGCCAGTCGCTCCATTCGTAGGTAATTAGCAGGGCTCCAACGGTTTTGGTCGCAGCGCGGGCCACCAGGTAAAACCCGTGATCGGCACCAGCAAGTACGCTCTGTACTCCGGCCGTCACAGTTGGCGAATCCAGGGTGAAATCCTCAGTTTCACGCGCCATGTCGATGTTAAACTGAGCTATCGTTTGAGCATCTTCTGGCGCCGCTTTGTTGACGATGATTGTGGTCGAGGGCATTGGGGGAATTTCCTTATTTCATTGACTATTGGCTTGGCCAGTATTACCGGGAGATGATGAGATGTCGCAAGGGTCCGGCGCGGAAAACATCAGCAGAGTGGCTTTTATTGGGTTGGGGGTGATGGGTTATCCCATGGCCGGACATCTTGCCCGTTGTGGTTACAAGGTAACTGTATATAACCGCACCAGCGAAAAAGCGCAAAGCTGGGTCACGGAGTATGGCGGCAAGAGTGCGCCGACCCCGGCACAGGCGGCGGCTGATGCTCAGATCGTTTTTGCCTGCGTGGGTAATGATAATGATGTTCGTTCGATCAGTACCGCTCCCGATGGGGTTTTCTCGACACTGTCTGCGGGCTGCGTGTTTGTCGATCACACCACCGCATCAGCACAACTGGCCCGCGAGCTGGCACAAATCGGCCGTGATCGGCACATCGATTTTCTGGATGCCCCGGTATCGGGTGGTCAGGCCGGGGCACAGAATGGTGCACTCACGGTCATGGTGGGGGGCGAGGAGGATGTCTTTGAGCGGGCCCGCCCGGTGATGGATAGTTATGCCCGGGCGGTGGGTTTAATGGGGCCTGTGGGCAGCGGTCAATTGACCAAGATGGTGAACCAGATCTGTATTGCCGGCCTGGTACAGGGTCTGGCGGAAGGTCTGAATTTCGCCAAGCGTTGTGAACTGGATGTTGAGCAGGTGCTTGAGGTGATCTCCAAGGGGGCTGCCCAGTCCTGGCAGATGGAGAACCGGGGCGTGACCATGAACCGCGATGAATTCGATTTTGGATTTGCGGTCGACTGGATGCGCAAGGACCTTGATTTATGTCTTAGTGAAGCGCGCCGTGCTGGCGCCCGACTACCCGTGACCGCCTTGGTAGATCAGTTCTATGCCGATGTGCAGGCGCGTGGTGGCGGGCGTTGGGATACTTCCAGCCTGATCCAGCTTTTGCGTAATCGCTAACAGCAAAAAGGCAATTCAGGTGCCACTGCTTAAGCGCGAGCGTAGTGTTTTGGCGGTAATCGATGTACAGGAAAATTTCCTGAACAAACTGACGCTTCATGAGCGTGAGCCACTTGTTGCCCGTATCGCCTGGATTATGCAAGTGGCTGCAGCACTTGATATCCCCATAGTTGCGACCGCGGAAGACGTCTCTCCCACCTTAAATATGTTGCCACAACTGAAAGACCTGTTGCCGCCAGGACAGACGGTATTCAATAAGATGGTATTCAGCCTGTATGGGCAGGATGATATTCGTAAGGCCGTGGAGGCGTTAGACAAAAGTGATGTTGTGCTCGTGGGTCAGGAGACTGACGTCTGTATCGCCCAATCCGCGATAGACCTGTGCGACGCTGGCTATCAGGTCTGGGTTGCGGACGATGCAACGGCATCGCCCGGGCCGCACCATGAGGCAGGATTGCAACGGATGAGAAATGCCGGGGTGATTATCAGCGGCCTGAAAGGAATTTACTACGAGTGGCTCCGGGATGTGCCCGCAACGATAGCAATAAAGCAGGTAATCGAGTCAGTGCCAGTAGATCTGACGCTATAAGGTGACCCATGGAGGTTTAACTGTGTGTCAGCCACCTGTGGGTCAGGTGGTTGTGGTTGGCGGCCAGCCACTGCAGTGCGATCAGGGTCATACTGTTACAGATGCGTCCGCTATCCAGCAGGGCCAGGGCATCGGCCAAGGGCCAGACCTTGGCCAGAATATCCTCTCCTTCGTCTGCCAGGCCATGGATACCGCCCAGTGCCGTGCTATCGATACGGCCGCAGAAGAGGTCGACTATCTCTGAGCACGCGCCAGGAGAGGAAAAATACCGTGCGACCAGTTCAAGTTGGCTAATCTCGCAACCGGCCTCCTCGCGGGCTTCGCGGCGGACCATATCTCCCGCACTCTCGCCTTCCTCGATGATGCCGGCCACACACTCCAGTAACCAAGGCTCGGGCCATTGGGCAGTCCAGGCACCCACCCGGAACTGTTCGATCAGGACGACCTCCTGGCGCACGGGGTCAAAGGGCAATACTGCACCGACTTCGCCGCGATCCATGACTTCACGCGACAGCGGGCCGGTCCAGTCGCCGTTGTATTGCTCGTGTCTCAGTTGATAGCGGGTGATCTTCAGGTAACCGCTACTGATCTGCTGTTTTTTATCAACCCGGACCCGGGTCGGTTGTTGGGGTTGACTCATGGCTTAAGCCGATTGGGTATCAGCGGGGCAGCGCGCCAAGCCTTTGGCGGGCGGAGCCCAGAATTCCCTCGATGCAGCTTGCAATTGCCAATAGTTGCTCTTCGTGGCTGTGTGGCGCCATCAGTTGCATGCCCACCGGCATGCCAACGACGTCAAGACCCACGGGGAGTGTGATGGCGCACAGGCCGAGGTAATTGGCTGGGCAGGTATTGCGAAGCGCTGCCATGTTGCGAGGTCGATAGTCCTCAACGGTCTGCACCGCTTCTGTCGCAGGGGGTGAAATAGCCACTGTGGGGCTTACCATGACCTGGCAGTTGGAAAAGCGTCGATTGGCACTGCGGCTTAACTCACGCAAACGGCGCCGGCGCTGCAGGTATTCACAGGCGCTGATGGTGCCGCCATCACGGATACGTGACGAGACAATCGGGTCGAGTGTTTCGCGCCACTGCGGTGCCGTCGATGAGAGCAGTTCGTCGATCTCGGCTGCAACCACACTGCCAACCTTCAGCAGTTCAATCGCTGGCGTGGCCTCGGGCAAAGAGGTATCTACGGTACGCACACCGGCGTTGCGTAATTCGGCCAGTGCTGTTTCCACTGCCTCACCAATGCCCGGATCGCAATCCGACCACAGGGCGGTCTCGCCGGTGCCGATAACGAAATCACCAGCGTTACACCGGGATACTTCCCGGGCCAGGCGAGGGCCGTAACTGCGTTGGTGGGGATCGATGGCAGAGAACGCAGTCACGGTATCGGCCACTGTGCGGGTCAGGATGCCAGCGGTATCCAAGGTCGGACTGAGGGGGAAGATTCCACTGACGGGCCAGCGCCCGTAACTGGTCTTCAAGCCTACATTGCCCGTCATACTGGCAGGTATTCGAACTGAGCCCGCGGTATCCGAGCCCAGTGCCAGCAGTGCCGAACCTTCGCAGAGGCTGACTCCGGCCCCGCTGCTGGATCCGCCCGGCACACGATGGATGGTGCCATCCCACGGGTTGCGGGGTGTGCCCCAGTGACTGTTAACCCCCAGGCCGCCGAAAGCAAATTCGACCGTATGTGTTTTGCCGGTAAACACTGCGTGCTGGTCCCGCAGTACCTTGACGAGGTCTCCTTCGTTCTGCCAGGGGGAAGGCATGACGGCGGGCGAGCCGGCAAAGGTTTCCATTTGCTCAACACCGTAAAGATCCTTGACCGAAACAGGAATACCTTGCAGGGCGCCCAGATCCTGGGCCTGTGCCAGGGCAGCGTCGGCCCGGCGGGCCTGCTCCAGGGCCAGATCGGGCCGCCACTCGCGGTAGGCATTAAGTGAAGGATCGTGTTGTTCAATACACGTTTGTGCAAGCGAAACGGCACTTAGGCTGCCATCGCGTAGTGCTCGTGCAATGGCATTAAGACTCATCTGTGCCGGGTCATGACTCACAATCAGTTTCTCCTGTATCGGTCTCAAAACAGTGTACGCCATCTTCGGTGAAGGTGATGAAGCGGGGTGGATGGCCAGTCTCGGCGGCAAATGCCAGTAGATCAGGAGCCGCCATAGTGGTAGTTCGGGTATTCTCCAGCGGATGCAGGTAAATGCGCTCCGCCAGCGTCAAAGCGTGGTCCATGACGAAAGTGACCACCCGGTTCCGATCGTTTACCAGCGCCAGCGGTGAGACCGAGCCTGCAGTGACACCAAGATAATGCATCAGTCGTTCAGGCGAAGCAAAAGAGAAGCGTCCCGCACTCAGGGTCGTTGCCAGGGCCTTGAGGTCAATTCGCCGGTCCTCCTGGCAACTAATAAGCCACATCTGTCCTTTCTTGTTGCGCAAGAACAGGTTCTTGATATCACCTCCACCTCCTGGGGTCACCCGCAGGGCTTTGCTGTCCTCGACGGTATACATGGGTGGATGTTCGACCGTGGGAGCCTTAATGCCCAAGGACTGAAGTTTCGCGAGCAGGGCGTCAGCCGTCATCGGGGCAGAACCGTCAGCTAACCGATCCGGCACAGGGTGGTGGGATGTCATGAGCAGGTGGGATGTCGAGGATGACTATAATTGGCCAGACAGGTCGGGCGCCACGGCGTCCGCGCATTTTGCCACAGTCACGCCAGAGCTTCGCTATGACACCGATTCCCCGCCGATCTACAAAACGAAAAAAGCCCCGACCACCGGTTGCCCAGGCTCGTTCGCCTCAGCGCGAGCCGGAATCCGTCTCGGTTGCCCAGTTTACAGAGCGGTCTTATCTGAACTACTCGATGTATGTCATTCTGGATCGGGCATTGCCCAGTTTGGCAGATGGCTTGAAGCCGGTACAACGGCGCATTGTTTATGCGATGTCTGAACTGGGGCTGGCGGCTGCATCGAAATACAAGAAATCTGCCCGGACTGTGGGTGATGTGCTGGGTAAGTTCCATCCTCATGGCGATAGTGCCTGTTACGAGGCCATGGTGTTAATGGCACAACCGTTCAGTTTCCGTTACCCGCTGGTAGATGGCCAGGGTAACTGGGGCTCCCAGGACGATCCCCGGTCTTTCGCCGCGATGCGTTATACCGAAGCTCGGCTCTCAAGGTTTGCGGAGATGTTGTTATCGGAATTGGGGCAGGGAACGGTCGATTGGGGCCTTAATTTTGATGGCACGTTACGCGAACCGCTGATGTTGCCTGCGCGGATGCCTAACGTGTTGCTTAATGGCAGTTCTGGTATCGCTGTCGGCATGGCGACCGATATCCCGCCACACAATCTGCGCGAGGTGGTCAGCGCCTGCGTGCGTCTGCTGGAAAACAGTCGCACCAGCGTTGAGCAGTTATGTGAGCACATCCAGGGCCCCGACTTTCCCACGACGGCCGAGATCATCACCCCTGCGGAGGAGATTCGCGCGGTCTACCGTACTGGTTATGGCTCAATTCGCCAACGGGCGGTATGGCAGGAGGAGGGCGGCAACATTGTGGTGGTGGCGTTACCCTATCAGGTGTCCGGTGAGCGGATCATCGAGCAGGTTGCCACCCAGATGACAGCAAAGAAACTGCCGATCGTGGATGACATACGAGATGAATCAGATCACGAAAATCCGACCCGCCTGGTGATCGAGCCCAGATCGAACCGCGTTGATCGCCAGGCCCTGATGGATCATCTGTTTGCGACCACAGCGTTAGAACAGACCTATCGGGTCAACATGAATATCATTGGTCTGGATGGGCGTCCGAAAGTCTTTGACCTGAAGTCACTGCTTAAGGAGTGGCTGGATTTTCGCCTTGGCACTGTTAAGCGGCGACTGGAGTTTCGCCTCGAGCGCGTGCTTAAGCGTCTGCACATTCTTGATGGCCTGTTGATTGCCTATCTCAATATTGACGCGCTCATCCGCATCATCCGCAAGGAAGAGGAGCCTAAGCGGGTTCTGATGAAGCGTTTCAAGCTAAGTGAGCTTCAGGCTGAGGCTATCCTGGAATTGAAGTTGCGCCATCTGGCCCGGCTGGAAGAAATGAAGATCAACGGCGAGCAGCAGGATCTCGCCCGGGAGAAGGCAGAACTGCAAAAGGTTCTCAAGTCACGCGATCGCCTGAAAAAGGTGGTTCGCGAGGAACTGCTGGCCGATGCGGAAGAATTCGGCGACGAGCGCCGCTCGGTGTTGGTTGAGCGCGAGGCAGCCCAGGCATTGAGTGAGACAGCGTTGATTCCCGCCGAGCCCATCACGGTGGTGCTGTCACGTAAGGGCTGGATCCGGGCTGCCAAGGGTACTGAGATTGATCCGCGGGAACTGTCCTACCGTGGTGATGATGGCTACCTGCACTCGGGCCCTGGCCGCACCAACCAGCCGTTGCTGTGCATCGACTCCACGGGCCGGGTTTATGGGCTTCGCTCTCATGCTTTGCCTTCCGCTCGGGGCATGGGGGAGCCGGTCGGAAAGCAACTGAAGCCTCCCGCAGGTGCAACCTTTTGTGGCGTCATGATTGGAGATAATGCCAGCCGTTACCTGTTAGCCTCCGATGCCGGCTATGGTTTTGTCGCCACGGTTGAGGAACTGTTGACCCGCAACAAATCGGGCAAGGCCGTACTGAGCGCCCGAGGTGCCGGGGTGCTCGCCCCACAGCGGGTGTTTGATTATGAGGATGATTGGGTGGGTGCGATTTCCGACACGGGCCGCCTGCTGATTTTCCCCCTGGCCGAATTGCCATTGCTCTCACGCGGCAAAGGGGTCAAGTTGATTAATATTCCAGCAGCCCGGCACAAGGCCGGCGAAGAGAAATTAGTCGGGATTGCCGTGTTTCGCGAGGGTGATTCGCTGCAAGTCTATGCCGGAAAGCAGCACATGCGGTTGAAACCGGCTGATATCGATAACTTCGCAGGTTCCCGTGCACAGCGGGGTCGCGCTCTGCCGCGCGGTTACAAGCGCCCCACCGGCATCGAGACGATCTATGCCTGACCGGGTTGGATGATGAGCCGGGTTCGTCGCCTGCGATGGTGAGACTGCAGATTCGCCAGCCCGGATCCCCGGCGCTTGTCGGTGTCGAGCCACTCTATCTCAGGGTGCCCACTCATGCCGTGGATGGAACAGCCTACAGCGATTTCATGATGTTGATTCCCGGTCTTCGGGATCTGCCTAAGGTTGATTTTGCTGACCGGGTCGGGGGGTTACAGGCTGTGCTGGGGTCGCATCAGCAGGTCGTGTTTGCTGATCTGAACGTGCCGCTTAACCTGCTTTGGGTCACCTTAATCCCGAAACAGGGACTCATTGTGAAACTCGCAAAACTTCTGCGTGAACGGGTGCCCGAGGCTGCTCTGGTCGGGCACGAGTAATCATCAAAGCCCCCGTGCGCCGGGACTGGCTCAAAAAGGCAGTGTCAGATCGGGGCGAAGCGCAAGAATCTGATCCCGGTAACAGTTCTTGATGCGTTCCAGGCCTGCCTCGGTATCGGCTTCAAAGCGCAGTATCACTGTCGGCGTTGTGTTGGAAGCGCGGGCCAGACCGAAGCCGTCGTCAAAATCGACTCGTACGCCATCAATATAGCAGGCGTGGCCATCGGGAAAGGTTGCCTGGCTCACCAGTTCAGCAATCAACTGGTGATGTTCTCCCTCGTTCATTTCCAGTCGTAACTCAGGCGTGTTGACGGTGTCGGGAATCTGAGCAAATACAGCACTGGGAGATTCGCTGTAACGCGATAACAGTTCGCAAAGGCGTGCTGCTGCATATAGCGCATCATCGAAGCCGTACCAACGCTCTTTGAAAAACAGGTGCCCGCTCATCTCGCCGCCCAGTGCAGCGCCAGTCTCACGCAATTTCCCTTTGATAAAAGAGTGCCCCGTTTTCCACATCAGGGCTTTGCCGCCTGCCTGTTCAATGGCTTCGGGTAGCAAGCGAGAGCATTTGACATCGTAGACAATCTGTTCGCCGGGGTTGCGGGCGAGAATATCGCGCGCGAAAAGAATCATCTGCCGGTCGGGCCACACCACCTGGCCGGTGCCGGTGATCACCCCAAGACGGTCGCCATCACCATCGAAGGCAAGGCCCAGGTCAGCGCCTTCCTGTTTGACGGTCTCGATTAAGGTCTTCAGGTTATCGGCAACACTGGGATCGGGGTGATGGTTTGGAAAATTACCATCCACATCGCTGAAAAGTTCGGTTACCTCGCAGCCGATATCGCGCAGCAGTTGTGGTGCCGCCATGCCGGCCACTCCGTTGCCACAGTCAGTGACTACCCGCAATGCCCGCTCGAGATTGATATCGCCCACTACACGGTCAATGTAAGCTGGCACAATATTCTGGGACTGGCGCTGGCCGTTTCCTTCCAGAAAATCCTGTGTTTCTATTCTTTCCCGCAGGGCCTGGATGCGTTCTGCAGCGAGGGTATGCGTGCCAACCATGACTTTGAGCCCGTTGTAATCAGGCGGGTTATGGCTGCCGGTGACGGATACCGCTGAGCCAATATCGAGTGCATGTGTGGCAAAGTAGGTAAATGGTGTGGGAACCATGCCAATATCAACCGTATTGCATCCGGTCGCGCAGATGCCGTCCATCAGGGCTGACGCAATGCTCGGGCCTGAGATACGACCATCGCGACCGACCACCACGGCATTGTCTCCTGCATTTAAGGCTTCGGTTCCAATCGCTCGGCCGATCTGCTCGACAATACTGAGAGTCAGAGACTGCCCAACAATACCCCTGATGTCGTAGGCTTTGAATATTTCCGGGTGAGATAATCGCATGAGAAGCGCGATTGTAACTGCTGTGGGCTTGTGTAGGTACACCAATGCTGGACAGTACCGCTGGTTTCGATTAGCCTCACTGGAGGACTAGTTGCCTAAAGTGTATGCTCGAGCCCGCCGCGATTAACCTTAAACAAGCCCGTGAAACCTGCTTAAGTTATCTGGCGAGTGTGTTGCCCGGTGTGTTTGGACTGAAGACCGCATCGCATCTTCACCCGCCACGGTGTCCGATGGACGAGCGATGACCAGCAACGGCATGCTGGCCGGGTAGACCTACACCAGTGCTGACCTATATGAACTCGAGATGGCGCAACTGTTCCGCCGAGAATGGCTGCTGGTAGGGTATATCTCAGAGGTGAAAAACCGGGTGACGACCCGACACTTGAGGCCAGAGGTGAACGTGCGGCGCAATATCTCAGCAGTCAAATCGATCGGATGACCTACTTTGAAGACAACGGGTTAGTGCACTGGTTGCAAGAAGCAGCGAGTCCCAGTGTCTTTCTACCGGATAATCATGCCGATATCGAAGCGGGAGTACTGCAGTTTCACCAACGTTTGAAAAAAGCCATTCCGGTGATGTCACTGGTGCGCTCCCCTCGACCAGGAGCCCTGGCGGAAACTAACCAGGCGATGCACTTGGGTTTTGTTGACGCCTGAAGCTCGTCCGAGAATTGATGATGAAAGAACCACAAGGAGCAGTGCAATGAATATTTCTCAGCCCAGAATCTTCGACCTCGATGTGCTTCGGAAGATGGATACCCATGTGGTGCATCCCTGGGAATCCTTTGATAAGCCCAATGCCAGTCGAACGGTGCTCAGGGGAGGGGAGGGCAGTTATGTGACCGACGCCGAGGGCCATCGTTTGCTGGATGGTCCTGGAGGTATGTGGTGTGTTAATGCGGGCCACGGTCGGCGTGAGATTGTGGAGGCGATGGCAAGCCAGGCAATGCAGTTGCCTTACACCAGTCCATGGAGTCATCCGACCGAGCCTTCGGCGCGTCTTGCTGAACGGCTTGCCGCGGTCGCACCCGGAGACCTAAATCACGTCTTTTTCGCCACAGGAGGGTCTACTGCAGTTGATTCAGCTCTGCGTTTTGTGATGTTTTATAACAATGTGCTGGGCCGACCTGAGAAGAAGCATATCATCTCGCGTCATGATGCATACCATGGCAGCACTTACCTCGCTGCTGCGGTATCTGGTAAGTCGCGCGATAAAAACTGGCTGGATACCGGTCTGGAAAATGTACACTTTATTTCTTCGCCTAATCCTTACCGGCGCCCCCACGGGATGGATACCGAAGGGTTCTGCCGCTATCTGGTCGATGAGCTGGAGAACAAGATTCTGGAGGTGGGTGCTGACAAGATAGGTGCGTTCATCGCCGAGCCGATCCTGGCTTCCGGTGGCGTTATTGTTCCACCTAAGGGATATCATGCAGCTTGCCTCGCAGTTTGCCGACGTCATGATGTCATTTATATTTCTGACGAAGTGGTGACAGGGTTTGGCCGGCTTGGCCATTGGTATGCCTCAGAGCCCGTGTTTGATATCACACCGGATATTATTGTTTCGGCCAAGGGATTGACTTCCGGATACATTCCCCTGGCAGCGGTGATCATTTCTGACCGACTGGTTCAGGGGGTGGGGGGAGACAGTGATCGTGGCGCTGTGTTTTCCAACGGCTTTACCTATTCTGGTCACCCGGTCTCCTGTGCAGCAGCGCTCGCCAATATGGATGTTTTTGAGACAGAAGGGCTGCTGGAAAATGCCCGGGAACTCGGGCCTTATCTACAGGCGCAATTACAGACCCTATCGGATTTGCCAATCGTCGGTGATATCCGCGGGATGGGCCTGATGGGGTGCGTCGAATGTGTCGCCAGCCAGGAAAGCCGGCAGCCTCTGGAGTTGGACTACGAAGTGGGCAGCCGTATCGATGCGCACTGCCAGGCGCTTGGACTGCTGGTTCGACCCCTGATCAACATGTGTGTTATGTCGCCCCCCTTATGCATTACCCGCGAGCAGATTGATGAGTTGACCCGGATATTGCGCGAGGGAATTGTGCGCACCATGGAGGATCTGCACAAAGAGGGAATCGCCACGTTTGATTAAGTGATTCTGTTACGCAAATCAGATAACCATCATGACCGAAACACTGATAATCGCCTTTACCACCTTTTTTGCGACTATCGGCCCAATCGATATCGCAGTGGTATACGCGGCACTATCACGCGGGATGGCACCCCGCCAGCGGCGACGTACTGCAGTACGCGCCGTATTTCTGGCCTCCTGCCTGTTGTACGCATTTGTCCTGTTTGGCCAGATGCTCCTCGATCGCCTCGGCATTTCTATCCCGGCGTTGCAGACCGCCGGTGGCATCCTGTTGTTTCTGGTAGGGCTGGATATGGTTTTCGCCCGTCATTCCGGCGTGGCGTCGACGACCCGGGATGAGGATCGAGAAGCCCGTGAGCGAAAGGATATCGCGGTATTCCCGCTTGCCACTCCCTTGATCGCGGGGCCGGGCGCAATCGGTGCCGCTATCTTGCTGATGACCAACGCGGGAGACGATTTATATCAGCAACTGGCAGTGGCCGCGAGCCTGGGCTTCGTGCTCCTGTTGACTCTGGTGTTATTGTTTGTGTCAGGTCAGGTACAGCGCCTGCTGGGTGTGACCGGTATGAATGTGGTCAGCCGGATATTCGGACTCTTGTTGACGGCACTTGCCGTGCAGTTTGTATTTGATGGAATTAGGGGCTCGGGCCTCATCAACGTTTAAGTGGGGTTGGCGACGGATTGTGCGTCTGGGCGTACTCGTGGCAGGCGAGCCAGTCATCAGTAAAAGTTTCACGAACTCGCGCAAGACTCTGTGGGTTGATCAGGGGCGCGGAGTTCACCAGTCGCGCAGGTACCAGTTGGGCGAGGCCCAAGATTCCGTAGCACGTCCATAGTTGCAGCCGTCGCTGTACCCGGTTGACAGTGGGATGTGATGGCGCGCGCGGGACCTCGCGAAAAAGATGTTTTCCCACCTGCCGAGCCACTTTCAGTTGCTTGTCATCCCAGGAACTGTGCACGACTGAAAGATCGATCTGTTCGCGGTGATAGTGTGCTCCGGTGAATGCACACAATTTATCGATAAGCGTAAAGGGATCCGTCTTCAGCTCCTCGTGAAAAAGGACCAGCGGCCTTGAATTAAAGCGTTTTTCTATTGCCTCGATCATCGTCATAAAGCGGATTTGGTGCGCTCCCCAGATCAGTGGCTTGTTGCCGTCAAGATCAAGGTAGCGCTCGAATGCCAGGCTGCCCCCGTTCTTGATGTAGCGGCGGTAGTGTGAAGCGATCCATCGATCATGCCGGCGGAGCACTAGAATCACCTGGGCATCGGTCTTAAATGCCGCGAACTCATCCAGGCGTTGGTCCAGCCGGTAGGCGGCTTCGCGGGATATCAGATAGCGGTTATCGCTGGTTCGTTCGATAACAGCCGGGTAGCGTCGGTAACGGTCGCGAGGGATATAGCGAATACCGCGCAGTACCGGGAACACCCGGTTTTGCAGGTAGGTGGAGGCAGCTTTACCCAGCCCGACGTGAAAGTAGACCTGGTATTCGCTGCGATCACGGGCCACGGTCGGCGTACCAGTCAGCGTTTTCCTAGTTATCGCGCTCGCTTTGTGCTCGCAGGGCCAGGTAATTCATCAGATCAATCAGTTCGTTGTGTCCACCGGCTAGCGAAACTTTCGTGCGGTACTTGCCGTCGACGATAATGGTCGGCACCCCATCTGTTTCGTAGCGCCCCGACATGTCCGCTGCATGAGCCACCATCGAATCGACCCCGAAAGAATTGAAGGTATCCAGAATCTGTTGCGGATCCAGCCCCTTATCCGCCACCCAATCTGCGAGCTGTTCAACGGTGACAATCCGTTTGCGATCCTCGTGAATGGCTTGGAAATAGGTTTCGTGCAGTTGATCTACCAGTCCTAGAGCGACGAAGGTGTAAAAGACCCGTGCATCAAATGCCCAGGAGCGGTTCAGAACCGCAGGCAGGCGGACATATTCAACGAAATCGGGTTTGTTTTTCAGCCATTTGTTTAGGTAAGGCTCCAACTCAAAACAGTGTGGACAGCGATACCAGAACAACTCCAATACCTCAATTTTGTCTCCCGTATGAACGGCTTGGGGGACCTTCAGGGGGAAGTAGTTCACCCCCTCCTCGTATTCCTGGGCTGCAGTTGGCAGAGTGAGGGCCAGCAACAGTGTCAGGGTGCTCAGTATCTTTGTCATGGGTCGTGTCCTTAGATGAAGCATTCAGAAATTAGTTTAGTTGCGGCCCGAGCAGATTCTTCAGCCCATCGAAATTGCCATTGCTCATCATGACCACCTGATCCCCGGGCGCGGCCTGGACGCGGACGGTATCCACGATCTCAGCAAGGGTGTCACATACGATAAGTGTAGTCCCATGAGCCTTCAGCGCAAGTTCCTGTGGATCCCAGTCCAGGTCAGCGCGGCGGCGTACGATGGCCAGATCAGACTCAGCCAGGGCCAATGTCAGGGTATTGCCATGGATCCCGCGCTTCATCGTGTTAGATCGGGGCTCCAGTACTGCGATCAGTTGCCCCTTGCCGCCAACGGATCGCAGGGATCGAAGTGTTTCGCGTATGGCGCTGGGGTGGTGTGCAAAATCATCGTACAGGGCGATCGATCCTTGCGGGTTAACCCGCTCGAGCCGTCGGCAGGGCAGGCGAAAGTCAGCCAGCGAGGCACAAGCACCGACAGCATCGACACCAACAGCATGACTGGCGGCGATAGCGGCCAGTGCATTCTCCATATTGTGCCGGCCGATCACGGGCCAGTCGACGGTGGCCATGTGTTGGCCGTTGTAAGAAACATCAAATCGCCGGCAATCAGCCTGGCGCGCCGTGGCTTGCCACGGCGCGCCAGTACCGCAGCAACTGTACCGTATGACCTGTGACCAACAGCCACGCTTCAACAGTGCATCCAGTCTCGGGTGGTCTGTGTTGACCACTACGGTGCCGTCCTCGGGTACGGTGCGCAACAGGTGCTCAAACTGTCTTTCAATATCGTCAATGGAGTCGAAGATGTCGGCGTGGTCGAACTCAAGATTACCCAGTACCAGAATCTCGGGGCGGTAGTGCAGAAACTTGGATCGCTTATCAAAAAAGGCCGTGTCATACTCATCAGCCTCGATAACGAACCATTCGCCCTTGCCCAGTCTGGCTGAAATTGGGGAATTGCCCGGTACCCCACCGATCAGAAAACCTGGTTCATGGCCGCCCTGCTCGAGAATGAAGGTGACCATGGTACTGGTCGTGGTCTTGCCATGGGTGCCAGCCACCGCGAGGATGGGTCGTCCGGGCAACAGGTGCTCCATTAGCCACTGTGGTCCGGATGTGTAGGGGATGTGCTCGTTAAGAACATACTCGACCAGGGGATTGCCGCGCGACAGAGCGTTGCCGACCACCACAAGATCGGGACGCGTGGCCAGTTGTGTTGCCTCGTATCCGCTGTGAACCGGAATGTTTTGGGCTTCGAGCAAGTCGCTCATCGGGGGGTACAGCGCTTGGTCGGAGCCGCTGACAAGGTGGCCCGCCTCACGTGCGATCAGCGCCAGGCCACCCATGAAGGTGCCACCGATGCCGATGATGTGAATCTGGGTGCTCAACCAGAAGGGCTGCCCATGATCATCATGACCGCTACCATAATCAGGGACTGACAGCCTATGATGATCAGCAATGCTGCGCCAAAACCACTCTCCATGGCCTGGCGCAAAATTGAAGTCATCACGGCAAGAGACCATATCGCGATCGCAGCCGCGATAAGCAGAGGGGGTGTCAGAATGACCAACGGTTCCGGATCCCCGGGGAGCAGGCGCTCATGCCAGCCGAAAAAAGGCAGAGCCAGCAGTTGCAGCAGTGTCGTGGCGCCAAACATGGCGGTCAGTGTCTGAATTGAACGCTCGCGAAAGCCGCGAAAACGCAGCATCAGACTGATGAGGCCCGCGAAAAGTAATACCTGGACGATGGACATCATGACGCCGCGGACGATGCCCGCGTTGGGGATCGCATTAATGGCGCTGCTGAGCACTGCCGCAGCCGCGGCCACTAGCAGCAAGGCTTCGGAACGTGGGATGCCGTGAGCTTTACCCCGGAACAGGCACAGGCTGATAAACAACTGAAGATATTGGAGCATCGAGTTTTGGTGCTGGTCTGCGAGGCGCGATGATATCATCACAGGCCCTAAGACTTGCGTTCTCCCTGTTCTCCGTTAAATAGAAGGTTTCCTTTGCGCGTTGATGCACCTCAGATATACATAGATACGCAGGCAGAGCTTGACGCACTGGTGGCGGAAGCGTCAGCCGCACCCTGGATCGCCTTGGATACCGAGTTTGAGCGGGTCCGTACTTTTTTCCCGAGATTGTGTCTGCTACAGATCGCTACACCCGAGCGGGCTGCCTGTATCGACCCGTTAGGGGATATCTCGTTGGCTGGAGTCAACGTCTTGCTCTCCTCTGGCGCGCCGCTCAAGATTTTCCATGCCGCTCGTCAGGATCTCGAAGTTCTGCAGCACGCCCTTGACGTGCTGCCTGATGTTCTGTTCGATACCCAGATCGCAGCGGCACTGTGCGGTTATGGCGAGCAGGTCGGTTACGCGCAACTGGTCAAAGAGATTTGTGGGGTCGAACTTTCCAAGGCTTATACCCGTACTACGTGGTGCCGCCGACCTTTGCAGGAGCAGGAGATCTGCTACGCGCTTGATGACGTCCATTACCTTGGCGATCTTTACCGGCATCTGAGTGAACGACTCGAACAGCACGGGCGCACAGGCTGGGCCGAGGAGGATTGTGCCGTGCTTGCCAGGGGCGAGACGATTGAGTCTGGCGCTGCGAGTGCTGTCAATCGGGTCTTGCGTGCCTGCCATTCACTCGATCAGGCGGGTCAAAGCGTAGCCCATGCGCTGGCCTTATGGCGGGAGCGGGCCGCACGCCGCCGTGATCGCCCGCGGGAATGGTTGCTTGGGCTCGATACGATCGTTGAGATTGCCCGTCATCGTCCGAGCAACCTGTCCCAACTGGGGCAGTTGGCGGGTGTCGAGGTCAGTACCGTGACGCACCGGGGCCAGGAGATACTCGACGCCATAGAGCAGGGCCGGGCAGGGGCGCAGGATTACACTCCTTTGCAGCGCTCGGTGCGACCTGACCCTGCAGTGAAGGCCTTGGGAAATCGGTTGTGGAAACACCTGGGCGAGCTTTGCATGCAGGCTGGGTTACCTACCGCCAGTGTGGCCCGCCGAGACGACATTCGCGCTTTGGCGGCGGGCGAACGTGATTTGCGGCTGTTGCAGGGTTGGCGGCGCGAGTTTGCGGGTAACACTTTGCTGGATTTGGCCGAAAGAGCAGGCGAAGAGCCCGCTTGTTAAAATGCGCATATGAGCACTGAATTGCACTGAAGGAGGTCGACAAGATGCCCGGTTTATGCACTATCCTCATTCCATTCAACAATACCCAACCTACTGCCCCGGCGATTGATGCGGCGCGTCGGATTGCCGAATCTTCGGGTGCCTACATCGAGGGCGCCTACTGTCGCCAGGTGTTGCCCATCATTGCCGGTGAGGGCATTACGCTGCCAGGTGATTATCTCGCTGAATTTGAAGAAGAGGGTAAGCAGCAGGCAGCACTGGCTCGTGAGACCTTCGAGTCGCTGATTGCAGCACGGGGGATTCCCACGGGCTCCCTGGAAGGCAACGGAGTCCGCGCCGGCTGGACCGAAATGATGGGGACCGGACCCGAGGGTATCGGGGAATATGCCCGTGCTTTTGGCATCAGCGTGCTCTCCCGAAATCTGGCCGAAGGCAGTATGGATTGGAAGAGTACAGCCGAGGCGTTATTGTTTGAGAGCGGCCGGCCGCTGCTGCTGGTCAGCGATGAGATTCCCCAGGTTATTGGTCGACGTATTCTGATTGCCTGGAACGGCAGTACTGAGACTGCCCGGGCGCTCAGTGCTGCCCGGCCACTGCTGGCGACCTGCGAAGCGGTTGAAGTGCTTGCCGTTGAAGGTGGGCTCGTCTCGGGTCCGGATGTTGAACTGATCACTGCCCACCTGTGCGCCAGCGGGTTTAACGCACATGCAAAAACCCGGGATGCCACCGGCACAACCGTGGGCCAGGTAATTGTTTCGGAGGCGCAGGACTTTGGAGCAGACCTGATCATCAAGGGTGCCTTTACCCATAGCCGGCTGCGCCAGTTGGTCTTTGGCGGTGCGACCAGTGAAATCTTCAATCACGCTACGTGCCCCGTCATCATGTGTCATTGAGGTCGGTCCGGATCTGATCGCCTGGATCAAAAACTCAGCGCTGCTTCACCTTGGGCGCCACGGGTTTTATAAGTACAATGCGCCCGCGCATCAGGGGAGCGATCCACGGACGTGGTTCGAGTTTGCCCGCCGTGCACTAACAAAAGGAGAGTAGTCGATGAAGAATCCTGTCAGGGTTGCGGTCACCGGTGCCGCGGGACAGATCAGTTATGCCATGTTGTTTCGGATCGCGGCCGGCGATATGTTGGGGCCTGACCAGCCCGTGATCCTGCAGTTGCTCGAGATTCCTCCGGCGATGGATACCCTGCGTGGGGTTGTGATGGAGTTGGATGACTGTGCTTTTCCGCTGTTGCAGGCGGTACAGTGTTCGGATGACCCCACAGAAGCCTTCGGCGATGCTGATTTTGCGATGCTGGTAGGGGCGCGCCCGCGTGGCCCCGGTATGGAGCGTAAGGATCTGCTTACCGAAAATGCCCGGATTTTCTCTGTTCAGGGCAAGGCGCTGAACGATAGCGCCAGCCGATCGGTCAAGGTGCTGGTGGTTGGGAATCCGGCGAATACCAACGCCCTGATCGCTTCCGCCAATGCGCCGGATATCGATACCGGGCAATTCACTGCGATGACTCGCCTTGACCACAACCGTGCCATCAGTCAGTTAGCCGAGCGTACTGGCGCCGCGACCACCAAGATCACCCGGGTCAGCATATGGGGCAACCATTCTGCGACCCAATACCCCGATATTCACCACGCCCAGGTGAATGGGCAGTCGGCCATCGACCTGGTAGATGAGGGTTGGATGGTGAATGACTTTATCCCGACGGTGCAACAACGGGGCGCAGCGATTATCAAGGCACGTGGCGCGTCAAGTGCCGCCTCGGCGGCATCTGCCGCAATCGACCATATGCGAACCTGGGCCCAGGGGACCCCTGAGGGTGACTGGGTCAGCATGGGCATTGTGGCCCGGGGGGATTACGGCATTGAGGACGGTCTGATTTACTCCTTCCCGGTTCGTTGCACCGATGGGGCATACTCTGTGGTTGCCGATCTGGCGATCAATGAATTCAGTGAGAAACGCATGCGTCTGACTGAGGTCGAATTGCGCGAAGAGCGAGATGGCGTCCGGGATCTGCTTGGATGAAGGCCACGTTTACCAGAACCAGGCGGGGTTAGCCAGCGTGATACGTGTCGCGATTGCAGGTGCCGCGGGCCGGATGGGTCGGGCACTGGTGGTGGCCTGCGAGAACCATGAGGCAGTCACGCTGCAACATGCCTTTGAGCAACCAGGCCATGACGCTGTGGGCCAAAGTGCCGGGATGCTCGCGGGTACGACCAATCGAGGCCCCGTGATTGGCGATAGTATTGCCGGGCCTCCTTTCGACGTGCTGGTTGATTTCACCACACCTGAAACAACCCTGGCCAACCTGTCTTATTGTGCGCAACACCAGGCCCGTGCCGTGATCGGTACCACCGGTTTTGATGCACCACAGAAGGAGTTGATGGCGAAGGTCTCTCTTGAAACGGCCGTTGTGCTGGCTCCCAATATGAGTATCGGCGTTAATGTCTGTCTGAAATTGCTGGAGGTGGCGGCCCAGGCTTTCGGCGATGACGTAGATATTGAAGTGATAGAGGCGCACCACCGCAATAAGGTCGATGCGCCTTCAGGCACAGCACTCAAGATGGGTGAGGTTGTGGCAAATACTTTGGGCCGTAGTCTGGATCAGGAAGGCGTCTTCTCTCGCCATGGACATACGGGGGCCCGTCAGGATCGCCAGATTGGTTTCGCCACGGTCCGTGCTGCTGATATCGTGGGTGAGCACAGCGTGTGGTTTGCTGGGGCCGGCGAGCGGGTGGAGATTACCCACAAGGCCAGTAGCCGCGAGATTTACGCCAACGGGGCGCTACGTTGTGCGCTGTGGCTGGCAGAACAAAGCACCGGCCTTTTCGATATGCAGGATGTGCTCGGACTGAGAAGGCACGGAATCGATTGATGTTCGCTGTGCAAACAGATAAACTCCTTCCCCCGGAATGAGACACTATTTCGGCCAGATCAAAAGGAGAAGCCCAGGCGGCTTCTCCTTTTTTTTATGCCTCATTGAGAGCCCCACTACATGACCTCGGCGATCCTGGCTCTTGAAGACGGAACCGTATTCCATGGCCGCTCCGTGGGGGCCATCGGCGAGGCGGTAGGCGAAGTGGTTTTCAACACCTCGATGACCGGTTATCAGGAAATTGTCTCAGATCCGTCATATGCCCGGCAGATCGTCACGCTGACCTGCCCCCATATCGGCAATGTTGGGGCTAATCAGGAGGATACCGAGTCTGGTCGAGTATTTGCCTGCGGCCTGGTCGTGCGTGACCTGCCAAACCGCCTGAGTAACTTTCGGTCCCAGGAGACACTCAGTGAGTACCTCTTGGGCCAGGATGTCCTCGGCATCAGCGATATCGATACTCGCCGGCTGACCCGGTTGTTACGCGAAAAAGGCGCTCAGAATGGCTGCATCCAGGCGGGTCATGTAGATGAGGCTCAGGCACTGGCCCAGGCACGCGCTTTTGGGGGTCTAAAAGGGATGGATCTGGCAAAAACGGTCACCACCACTGAACCGTACTGCTGGAGTGAAGGAAGTTGGGTGTTAGCTGGGGGGCATCGTGTGGCCCCCACACCACGTTGGCAGGTTGTGGCCTACGATTTCGGGGTCAAACGCAATATTCTTCGCCTGCTCGCTGATCGGGGCTGTGCGGTCGACGTGGTTCCAGCCCAGACACCAGCTGAAGAAGTGCTCGCACGTCAGCCCGACGGGGTATTTCTTTCAAACGGACCCGGCGACCCCGAACCCTGCGCATATGCAATCGAGGCGATTAGGCAGATTATCAGCAGCGGTACTCCGTTGTTCGGCATCTGTCTGGGGCACCAGTTGCTGGCGTTGGCGGCGGGCGCTCGCACCCTGAAAATGAAGTTTGGTCACCACGGCGCCAACCACCCGGTTATTGATCTTGTGTCGCAGCGGGTCATGATTACCAGTCAGAACCATGGTTTTACTGTCGATCCCGATTCCTTGCCGGGGAATATCACGGTGACACACCGCTCTCTTTTCGACCAGTCGATCCAGGGCATTAAACTGAGTGATGCCCCGGCGTTTTCATTTCAGGGGCACCCAGAGGCGAGTCCTGGGCCTCAGGATATCGCGAGCCTGTTTGATCGTTTTGTCGACCTGATGGCGTCGTCCCGGGAATCTGCGGATGCCTAAACGCTCGGATATCCACTCGATTCTGGTTATCGGAGCCGGGCCGATTGTCATTGGCCAGGCCTGCGAGTTTGATTACTCTGGAGTGCAGGCCTGCAAAGCGCTGCGTGAGGAGGGCTACCGTGTCATTCTCGTAAATTCGAATCCCGCAACGATCATGACCGATCCTGAGTTCGCAGATGCGACCTATATTGAGCCGATCACCTGGGAGGCGGTCGCCCTGGTCATAGAGAAAGAGCGACCGGATGCGTTATTGCCCACCATGGGTGGGCAGACCGGGCTTAACTGTTCGCTTGATCTGGCGCGCCACGGGGTGTTGGAAAAATTCGCAGTGCAGATGATTGGTGCTACCCGTGATGCGATCGATAAGGCTGAAGATCGAGAACGCTTTCGTAATGCGATGCAGGACATCGGCCTGGAGGTTGTGCGAGGAGACCTTGCACACTCCATGGAAGAAGCCATGTCGGTGCTCGATCTTATCGGATTTCCCGTCATTATCCGGCCCTCATTCACCCTGGGGGGTAGCGGAGGCGGGATTGCCTACAACATTGAGGAATATGCCGCTATCTGCAAGCGTGGACTGGATGCATCGCCCACCCGCGAGCTGTTAATCGAAGAGTGCATCTTGGGATGGAAGGAATTTGAGATGGAAGTGGTGCGCGACAGCCGTGACAATTGCATCATAGTCTGCTCGATTGAGAATTTCGACGCGATGGGGGTTCATACCGGTGACTCCATTACGGTAGCACCGGCGCTGACGCTGACTGACAAGGAATATCAGATTATGCGCAACGCGAGTATCGCGGTATTGCGCGAGATCGGCGTTGATACGGGTGGCTCCAATGTTCAATTTGCGATTGATCCGGCTAGCGGCCGTATGGTCATTATTGAGATGAACCCCCGGGTATCACGCTCGTCGGCACTCGCATCCAAGGCAACTGGCTTTCCCATTGCTAAGGTCGCGGCGAAACTGGCAATCGGCTACACCCTGGATGAACTTGATAACGATATCACGGGGGGTGCCACACCTGCCTCTTTCGAGCCTAGCATCGATTACATCGTGACCAAGATTCCGCGTTTTGACTTCGAGAAATTCCCCCAGGCTGACGCTTCTTTAACGACACAGATGAAGTCGGTTGGTGAGGTTATGGCGATCGGCCGGACATTTAAAGAATCATTCCAGAAGGCACTGCGAGGCCTTGAGATCGGAACCCATGGCCTGGATCCGTTAATGGACCCAGCACGCGGCGAGGTCGATCTGGATGACCTTGCCAGCGCACTTCGGATTCCTGGGGCGCGTCGGGCCTGGTATATCGCTGATGCCTTCCGTCACGGACTGACTCTTACCGAAGTACAGTCGCTGACAGGTATCGACCCATGGTTTCTCGCGCAGATCTTCGAACTGGTGGTGACAGAAGGGGAGATAGGCCAGCGCAAGTTGCCAGATCTTGATCAGGAGGCCCTGTGGCATTTCAAGCGGGATGGTTTTTCTGATATTCGCCTGGCAACACTACTGAATGTAAGCGAGGAACAACTGCGCGCGCGTCGACACGAGTTGGGTGTGCGTCCAGTTTATAAACGGGTGGATTCTTGTGCCGGTGAATTCGCAACTCCTACCGCTTATCTCTACTCCACATACGAGGAGGAGTGTGAAGCCGATCCTGAGCCGGTAGACAAGGTGGTGGTTCTAGGTGGCGGCCCGAATCGGATCGGTCAGGGGATCGAGTTCGATTATTGCTGCGTGCATGCCGCTATGGCCCTTCGACAAGATGGCTATCAGACCATCATGATTAACTGCAACCCGGAGACCGTATCAACCGATTATGATACGTCTGACAGGCTGTATTTCGAGTCGCTCACCCTGGAAGATGTGCTTGAGATCTGCGCGGTGGAAAAACCCACCGGGCTGATCGTACAGTATGGCGGTCAGACGCCCCTGAAACTGGCGCGCGGCCTTGCCAAGGCCGGGGTCCCGATTCTGGGAACTTCACCTGAATCTATCCACCAGGCCGAGGATCGAGAACATTTCCAGGAGCTGATAAACGACCTGGGCCTGCTGCAGCCTCCTAACCGGACCGCAATGGCCGAGTTGCAGGCCCTGGACCGTGCTGAGGATATCGGGTATCCATTGGTGGTGCGGCCGTCTTATGTTCTTGGCGGACGAGCGATGGAAATCGTCCATAGCCGTGAGGAGCTAGAGCGCTACCTGCGCGACGCGTTCCAGGTATCGAATGAATCGCCAATTCTGCTGGATCGATTTCTGAGTGATGCGGTGGAGGTTGACGTAGATGCTGTCTGTGATGGCAGTGAGGTCGTCATTGGCGGCATCATGGAGCATATTGAGGAAGCCGGGGTGCACTCGGGTGACTCGGCGTGTGTGCTGCCCCCGTTTTCGCTGAGCGAAGAAACGCAAGCTGAGCTCTCCCGCCAGACCCGCGAGATGGCGCTGGCATTGAATGTGATCGGTCTTATGAATGTTCAGTTTGCTGTTAAGAACGGAGATATATTTGTTCTTGAGGTGAATCCCCGGGCATCGCGTACCGTGCCCTTCGTCTCCAAGGCGACCACTCGGCCGCTGGCCAAGATTGGTGCACGCGCTATGGCGGGCCAGTCGCTTGCCCGCCAGGGTGTGCGCGGAACCGTGTCTCCCGATTATTTTTCGGTAAAAGAGGCAGTGTTCCCCTTCATCAAGTTTCCTGGTGTGGATCCGGTGCTAGGCCCGGAGATGAAGAGCACTGGCGAGGTGATGGGTATCGGCATGACTTTTGGTGAGGCCTATCGTAAGGCCCAACGCGCTACTGGAACGCTGATTCCCGCCACAGGATCGGTTTTAATCAGCGTTCGTACGTCCGATCAAGCAGGCGTAATCGATGTCGCGCGCTACCTGAGTGATAGCGGGTTTTCTCTCGTCGCGACCGAGGGTACAGCCCAGGCTCTGGAGCGGGCGGGGCTGCAAGCCCGTGTGGTCAACAAGGTCAGCGAAGGGCGCCCCCATGTGGTCGACAGCATCAAGAATGGTGAATTCGACCTGATCGTGAATACGACAGCGAGCCGCCACAGCCGGCTGGATTCACAAACGATTCGACGCCAGGCGCTGATTCACAAGGTCACCTACTTTACGACCCTTGCCGCAGCTCGTGCTGCCTGTGAGGCCCACCGCAGTGGTCCAGATGTGAGTGTGAATCGGTTACAGACGCTACACCAGACTGTCACTGTGTGATGCCGATCAGCCTAACCGGCTGATCCAGTTCGAAGGCGCTAAGTTCTCCGGTCCCGTGGCCCGGCTCTTCTCGCTCCTTCGCAACTTTTGTCCATCACGACTGTTTCTGGCGCCTTGTCGGTTTATCTATAGAACAAAATATTTTATCTCCAGAGCGTATATTGCCTGACGTAGATCAAGCGCTCTGTGGCTGCTTTGTTCAGAATCAAACTTGAGCGTGATAATGAATTTAAATTTAAGTCTGTCGGGTCCGAATTGGCGTTTGAGCCGAGCCACGCTAGATCGGCCGAACTTGCCGGTGGTGCAAGTCGAATCAGAGGTTCAGTCACATTAATGCCACGGTGTATGTCCAAAGCATACCTATCCCAAAGTCATCTGCATGTTACGTCGCTTAATGCGGCGTTGGCCCTTGTGGTCAGTTGCCAGCGCCCTCCTTTTAGGCATCGTGTTGTGGGGCGGTTTCAACTGGGCCCTGGCGATTACCAACACCGAAGAATTTTGCATCAGCTGCCATGAGATGCGCAGTAATGTCTACCTCGAATACCAATCATCCGTTCATTATTCAAATAGATCGGGTGTCGGCGCGAGTTGCCCGGATTGCCATGTGCCCAGAGGTTGGTGGCCGATGACATTGAGAAAAATCACGGCAACCAACGAGCTTTTTTTTGCTGTTACGGGCTCGATCAATACACGTGAGAAATTTCTGGCAAAGCGCTGGCTCCTTGCGCAGAAAGTCTGGGACACGATGGCTGAAACGGATTCCCGGGAGTGCCGAAATTGTCATATAGACCGATCAATGAACCTGGCTAATCAGTCAGAGGTGGCTCGGGACCGGCATACCGTTGCCGCAAAGGAGGGAAAAACCTGTATTGATTGCCACAAGGGTATCGCACATGAATTGCCTGAGGATTTTCTCGATGCCGAGCATGAGCGGATCGAAGAACAGGGAGTGCCGTGCGGTAACTGCCATCAGGATATGTGGCAACCCCCTGTCGAAGATGGAACCCGGGATTAGCCCTAATTGTCTCAATCGCAATAAGACTGAGTAAAAACCGCCGAGGTAAAACCCATGAAACGATTAAGGATTATCCAGCCCAAAGCCGGCCTTCTGATCACTTTGATCTTGTTGACTCCATTAAACGCAGGTCATGCTGGCACGGATCCTGCAATGGTGAAAGAAGGGGAAAAACTGTATCAGGCGAATTGTGTTTTCTGCCATCAGGCCGATGCAATTGGCAAGGCCGGGTTTGCCCCTTCCCTGACTAACCCGGAACTTCTGAGCATCGCCTCTGACAAGTACTTTATGGGGACGATTCGGGATGGCCGCGCCGGTACGGGCATGCCCCCATTTGCTCACCTGGGCCGCAAAAAAATTAAGGCACTGGTGGCCTACTTTCGTTCATTTGAAACCCTGCCCAATCGTTCTGACGAGGTTGACGCCCAGCCTGAGGCTCATGGTGACCCTCGTCTAGGACGTTTCTGGTTTGAACAGATCTGTGCGACCTGCCATGGCGTTAAGGGAGATGGCTATCTGGCGGGTGGTACTGGGACTGCGATCGGTAGGCCAGGATTTTTAAACAAGGCCTCAGATGGGTTTATTCGCATGACGGTTAAAGAGGGGCGCTCAAACACGCGGATGTTGGGATTCAGCGGGTCCAACGGTTTAGCGAACCTGACCGATCAGGAGATTGATGACGTGATTACGTATATGCGCGACTTACCGAATAGTCAGTGAATTTAGGAGATACAGCATGAAACGCATTAAGAACAAGTTTTCGCGACGAGATTTCCTGAAGTCCAGCGCGTTCGTTACCGGGTCTACTGCTGGCGCCAGCCTTTTGGTCGGCCATAACCCAGAGCTTGAGGCCGCAGAGCCCTCGAGTGGGCCTGAACGCGGTACCGCCCTGGCCCAGTGCCCCTACTGTGGTGTGGGGTGTGGCACCATCATTCAGACTGAGAACGGCAAGATCGTCTCTATGCGCCCAGACAAGGATCACCCGACAAACTATGGTTTGCAATGCATCAAGGGGTTAACAGCGGCAGAACCGATGTACGTGGATCGTATGGAAGGCGATGCCTATGTCCGAAAAGATGTGTGGGCCGAGTGGAGTAAGCCTGGGCATGGTGACCTGGGCTTTATCACCAGTAGCAAAGGATCGTTTGATGAAGAGCACTTTATTCGTGTTCCATACCATCAAGCTTCAGAAATGGTGGCATACAAGATTGCCTACCTCGCTAAGACATATGGTGGTAACTCGATTGCCCTGTATGGCTCGGGCCAACTCACCATGGAGGGCCAATACCTCGAAAATCTCTTTATGAAGGGTGTGCTCGGGTCAAACACCATCGAGGCTAATGCTCGCATGTGCATGACCTCTGCCGTGACCGGGTATTTCGCCACCCTGGGATCTGATACGCCCCCGCTCGCCTATGATGATATTGAGCTTTGCGACATGATCATGCACTTCGGTCATAACGCCCGTGAGTCACATCCCATTATCTTCTGGCGCGCCGCGGACCATAAGAAAAAAAATGATATCCCCACGGTGGTTGTGGATCCGCGGCGTACCGGCACGCAAATGGGGTACGAAGACATCAATCCTGAGAACTCCACCCATGTTCCGATTCTCAATGGTGATATCAGTTTCCTGAATTCGATCGCCCACGTCCTACTGAAAGAACACCCGGATGTGATTGATTGGGATTTTCTTAAGGAACACACCACTGGTTGGGAAGTCTATACCGAGGGGGTTCTTAATGATTACAGCCCTGAGCAGGTGCAAGATCGCATGGGTGGGCCGAATCACGACGTGTCTCCAGATCTTATACGCCACGTCGCGGGTTTGTTTGCAGATGCGACGCGTAAGCGCCTGGCACGGAGCAAAGGAAAGCAATCCAGTTCTGGTGCGGGTATCGAGGGGGGTTATGGCGGTGTGATCATCATGTGGGGGATTGGGTACAACCAGCATATCCACGGGCAACATAACGTGATTTCCATCGTTAATCTCTTAACCCTGACCGGTAACTTGGCAAAACCGGGCTGTGGGCCGTTTTCCATGACGGGTCAACCTAATGCGATGGGCGAGCGCTTCACTGGCGGGCTTACTGGACGGCTACCTTTTAATCTCCCACTCGAAGACGAGATTCACCGGGCGCACATGGCAAAACATTGGCGCGTACCAGAGGAGAATCTTTTCAACGCCATGAACTCCAAGAATCCCGGTTATGCCGTAGGAATGATGGAGCGGGCCCTTAAAGAAGAAGTTAAGGCCATGTTCCTGGTTTACGCCACCCATATAGACCTGCCTGATCAGGAGAATCTGGTCCGGCCCGCGTTGACCAAGACATTTAACGTTGTCCAAGAAATTTATCGCCACGCGCCGAATAATCTCTACGCCGATGTGATTTTCCCGGCAGCCACCTGGGGTGAGGTATCAGGTGTGTATATCAGTTCCGAGCGGCGGATCAATATCTGTGATCAGGCCGCTATGCCGCCACCGGGGTGTCTGCCCGACCTGGACATGGTTGTCGATAAAGGTAAAGAGATCGCCCACCTTCTTGGCATGGACGGTGAGAAAATCTTTCCCTGGAAAAAAGACAAGAATGGTTTCATCGATACCGAAGAGGTATTTCGGGATGTGATTCGGGCATCTGCAGGTACCGATACCGATCTGACCGGCATCCTTGATCGGGAGAAGATCGATGGTATTTCTCCCTACGAACAATTGCGCCAGTTGCGCGGTATTCAATGGCCGGCCCCGACCTACGAGATCGCCAAGAGCGGTGGGGCCAAGCGCCGTTACATGTTGCAGGAGGGTCAATGGAAGAACAAGCCATACGGATATTTTCGTACCAAGGACGGCAAGGTGCACATGAAACTTTGTCAGCAGGATTACACAGATCGGGAAGAACTGACTCGTAAACTGATGGAATTCGGGGTTAAGAAAGACCTCTATACCATCGATCATCTGGATCTGATCAAGCTGGCCCGGGACCGGGGGCTTACGCCAGATCTGCCAGATGAAGAATTCCGTGGAAAAGCATGGGATACGGTGCCCAAAGATAAGTACCCCTATTGGTTTGGCCTGGGGGTGGTCTACGAGCATTTCCATACCGCCAAGTCCAATCGCAGCCCTACGACTCGCCGACTGGTTCCGGAAATGTATGTGGAGATGCACCCAGAGGATGCCGCAGACCTTCAGGTCAGCGATGGTGACAAGGTGCGTGTGGTTACCCGACGAGGGTCATTGGAGGCCAGGGTCCAGGTAGGGACGAATAGCCTGGTAAAACCTGCACGCAACAATGTTCCTCGTGGCTATATGTTCGGGCCGTGGAATCTCTCTGTCGCGGATAGCGCTGATCCTAAGAAGAATAAGTGGCTGGCAAATCGGGTAACCAGTCGTGTTTGGGATCCTGTGTCGGGTCAGGTGGATTTCAAAAAGTCAGCGGCGCGCATTGAAAAGATCTGACTGATCGGGTCCAAGCGATGATCCCGTGACGGGAGGCGGTCACGGGATCACTGACCCACCAGCCCAAGTTCTGGTTCATATCCATGCGAAGAAGGTCTTTTATTCGGCTTGCAGCAATGGCTGCAATGACGACAGCAACCCCAAGTTCCGGGCAGGCCAGCACGAGAACAACGGGCCAACGCTACCTCCGTCCCCCGGGCGCTCTGCCCGAGTCAGAATTCGTCCGCCGGTGCATTCATTGTGGTCAGTGTGGAGAAGTTTGCCCCAATCGCTGCATAAATTACTTCGGGCTTGAAAATGGTCTGGCCTCGCTGGATACGCCCTACATCACGCCTCGGGAGAAAGCATGCATTCTGTGTATGAAGTGTGGTGAGGTGTGTCCTAGTGGTGCTATTGCGTCGATACCGCGTACCATCACCGATATCACCGAAGGGGTGCGCATGGGTCGCGCCCAGGTGGACAAGCGGCTTTGCCTCTCCTATCAGGGTAAAACCTGTGGCGTGTGTTATCGGGCCTGTCCGCTCCCCGACCTGGCGTTGCGGGTTGGAATGCTGGAGCAGCCGGAGGTTTTGGATGCCTGTGTCGGTTGCGGCTTGTGCGAACGTTCATGTATTCAGATGCCTCAAGCCATCCGCATTATTCCAGATCAAGCTTAATGGAAAAAAGCTTTCTGACTAAGCAGGCGATTGGCTCTGCCTCTAAGTGGCGGCACCTGAATAAAGTCCGCTGGCTTACGATGAGCCTGGTATTGGCACTACTGGTGATGCTGCCGTTTCTTCACGTATACCAGACCTATCTTGCCGCCCATGCTTATGATCTGCTCGCCCCTGGCGAGCAGAAGCTCTATGACGTTATCGAGGCGTTAACAGCCCCTTTTGTGAATGATCCTGTCCGGGATCTGGACGCCATTAAAGGCACCACCTGGTCGGGAAGGTTGTTTGGGGTCAAGATGAGCGACCCCTTGGCAGTCGTCGGGCAGATGGCTGCCGGGTTTGACTTTTACAAACCGTTCGTGCTGACCGCATTGTTACCGGTTGTGGCTACCCTGATTTTCGGTAGATTCTTCTGCGGCTGGATATGCCCCGCCAATTTTCTTTATGAGTTGAACACCAATCTTGGAATCATGTTAGGGCGCTTTGGGCTCCAGACAGGTCGCAGACGCTTGGATTCAAAATTAAAGTATGGCGTTCTTGCGGTTGGCCTGTTGATATGCGGGATCAGCGGTTCGGTAGTGGTGGCCGCAGTGTATCCGCCAGCAATTCTGGGGCGGGAGATCTACTATGCTATTGCGCATCGGGGAATGGGTGCCGGCGCATTATTTTTTACAGCCACCTTACTGTTTGATCTGCTGGTTGCCCGTCGGGGGTTCTGCCGCTATCTGTGTCCGGGCGGTGCGCTGTATTCGCTATTGGGTCGATTCCGTGTGCTTCGAATCCAGCGAAACGTTGTTACCTGTAACGATTGCACCAAATGCAACGGGGTTTGTGAGTTTGGGCTTAATCCATTGCGTGATAATTTTGGCCAGGAATGCAATAACTGCACTGCCTGTATCGCGGTTTGCCCTACCGATGCGTTGGGTTTCAAGTGGCGAATCACCGACGTAGCTAACCAGGGCCCCGGATATCAGGGCCCCCGCTACCGGCATGACCAGAAAGGCCAGCAGCGTCAGGTTTTTGGCAATGCGAGCGCAAAGACGTAGATTTCTGACGCGTGTCGGCGCCTCAGTGCTCGCGATGATAGCGGGCGCACTCCCTTATGGGCTGGCCAGGTTGATGGCGCCGGTACTACCGTCGAACCCGGGACAGCAGGTGCCATTGCCGGGCGCCTTGCCAGACTTAGTGGCATTTAAGACCGCGTGCATTGGTTGCGGCATGTGCGGTGAGGTATGCCCACCCCGTTGCATCCAGTTTCGCCGGAATGATGGTGGCACAGCGGTGAATACTCCCTTTATCAACCCGCAGGTGAAAGCGTGTACCCTGTGTGGAAAGTGTATGGAAATCTGCCCCACAGATGCACTCACGGTAACGCCTCGAGAAAAAGTGAATATGGGTATCGCTCAGATCGATCGGGCAGGGTGCTATCCGTGGATCGACCAGGGTATCTGCGGTGCCTGCGTCAGCGTCTGCCCCTTGGGCACGCGGGGGATACGGTTTGAACTGTGGAACCAATACCGCCCCGTGGTCGAACGTGGGTGTGTGGGTTGCGGTTTGTGTGTTGAAGTGTGCCCCCACCCCAGCCTTCCGATCCAGATCGTTAAGCGAAGCCACCTTGCCAGTGTGCAACCACAGGCCTGAGCCATGCGCGGACCTGTGAAACTATTTAGCCTGTGGGTGATCCTGGGATGGTGTTCGATCGGGCACGCACACCACGTGCTGGGACGACCCGCCTATAGCCTGAACGAGGACTCAAATACGCCACCAAGCATGCAGGTCGAAACGCAGATCGGAGACTATCGGGTTTCGTATATGGTTTATCCGGCCTTTCCACGCCCCAATGGGCCGGGCCGAATAAACCTCTACGCGACTCATCTTGATACTACAGAGCCCTTGGCCAGCGTGGTGACCTTCACGGTGCGAGAGGATAACTGGCTGGGTAGCGGTGACCAAGAGGTGATTGGAACCCAGGTGCCTGATGACAGTGTTTACCGGCAGGGCTTTATCTTCAAAGAGGCCGGCGATTACACCATTACGGCAAAATTTGAGGCAGGCGGTGAGCCATACCAGGTCGATTTTCCATTGCGCGTGGGAGATAGTTCCCCCGTGGGTCTGCTCGGGGTGCTCGGTAGTATTTTGGCCGCGGTTTTGATCGGTGTCAGTGTCGCTCAACGTAAACGCATTGCCCGCGAGAAGGTGAGGGGCTCGGGGAAGGGGCCGGCCTCTGGCGAAAAAGGGCAGCGGCGGATGGATTGCGATTGATGAATATCTCAGAGTTACTTCGATCCAGTCTGTTCTGTTCGACAGAGGGTGGCTTATCTATGATGCATCCGGGGTTGCCTCCCGGTTGGGCCGGTGTGGTAGGCGTCGTTGTGGCGCTGCTCAGTATACGGTTGCTGGCGACACCGAAGGCCCCGGCGACAGAACTTCGTTTCAGATGGATCCCAGGCGGTCGCTGGGATGGCAGCCTTCGGGTAGTTCGTGTGCTTGGCCCGATGTTGCGCCAAATCCTTAAACTCGCCTTGGTAGCCCTGTTTGGACTTATCGTGATTGCGGGTCTATTCGGAACGCCCATACCAGAACGGAACCTTGCGACTGTACTGACATGGAATGTGTGGTGGGCGGTTCTGATTCTTTCTATCTTTTTTGCCGGATCATTCTGGTGTGCCGTTTGTCCCTGGAACACCCTGGCCGGGTGGCTGGTCCGACGCGGGCGAACCGGCAACGCAGCGCCCAACAATAGTCTCAACCTCCACGTGCCTAGAATCTTGCGCAATATGTGGCCGGCACTGGCGCTGTTGACTGGTCTCACGTGGCTTGAATTGGGAACAGGTCTAACGGGTAGCCCGCGGGCGACGGCAATCCTCGCCCTGCTGATGGTGGTGCTGGCTGCTGTGTCGCTGGCGATTTTTGAGCGCCGGGCGTTTTGCCGTTATTTTTGTCCCGTGGGCCGTACTGTTGGCTTTTATTCGCAGCTTGCCCCGATAGAACTGCGACCTGTTGACCTGGAAGTCTGTGGACGATGTGATACGCTGGCGTGTTATCACGGAACCGATCAGATCGAACCTTGTCCCACCCACCTGGTGATGGGCCGGTTAACTGAAAATACGTATTGCACGTCCTGCAGTAACTGCGTGAGCAGTTGCCCCTCACAGAATGTGAACTGGCGTTTACGCCCGCCCAGCATCGAGGTCATCAAAAAGGCCCGGCCACACTGGGATGAAGCCTGGTTCATGCTGTGTCTGTTGGCGTTGACCGGTTTTCACGGGCTTACCATGATGCCCCTATGGGAAAAAGGTGTCAGTTCATTTGCACGCATTGTGGGTGATTCGGGGGACCTCTTGCCCACTTTCACGTTTTTTCTTTCTCTAAGTCTGGTTGTACCAGCGATGGTGTATTCCGGGACGGTGCGGATGACTTACCTGCTCACAGGCAAGGTTGTTTCGTTCAAAAAATTGTTTTCGAACCTGGCCTTTGTGACCCTGCCTCTTGCCTTTGCCTACCATCTCGCCCACAACCTGGGCCATGTTGTTCGAGAAAGCGACGGCGTTTTGGGACTTCTGCTTAACCCTCTTGGCGCCGGCGCTTCCCCCCTTACGCTGGCAGAAAAACAAGGCCGGCACCTGGACATGTTGATCAGCCCAGAACTGGTTTTCGCATTACAAGCGGGCCTGATGGTGTTTGGGTTCTGGATTGCGCTGAAGGTACTGCATCATCGCTACCGGGCTTTATTTGCAATCCAGAGCTCGGGATCGGTGGGTCTGATCCCCATGGTCCTGCTGGCCGTGGGTTTTACGGGTTTTCACCTCTGGCTGCTGATGCAGCCCATGATTATGCGCCTGTAATGGATCGCCGCTCATTTTTTCGACGCACGATTGATCAGACCGCCCGGGTCTCGGTGCAATATGCGGATCAATGGGCATCGCGAAAGGCGCAGCGCTGGGTGCGCCCGCCTTTTGCGTTGGATGAGTTGGATTTCTTGCTCGCCTGCACCCGCTGTGATGCCTGCGTAGAGGCTTGCCCGCATGGCGTGATCTTCGCACTGGGTGCAAATCTGGGGCCGCAAGTGGCGGGCACGCCTGCACTCGACCTTCTGAATCGCGGTTGCCGGTTATGTGATGACTGGCCTTGCGTCACATCTTGTGATCCGGCCGCACTTCGCTTCAGTACGACGGGGGCGCAAGATGATTCGAAAGGGGCAGATGAAACTGACTCGGTGACTCCCGCGCCGTTGGCCCTAGTCAGGGTAGACCCGAAACACTGCCTTCCTTACCAGGGGCCAGAATGTGGCGCTTGTGCGCACAGTTGTCCGGTGCCCGGAGCATTGTTGTGGGCATCGAATCAGCCCCGGGTCGACCCACAAAAATGCCTGGGCTGTGGGCAATGTCGGGAGGCCTGCATTACTGATCCACCGGCACTGACGGTCAGCACGATTCCGATGGGCTATTCTCAATCAGACTGACGTGCCAAACTGGCCTAGCACCCACGGGCTGGACGGGTACTGTCTCGCAGTAGGGCCCGTGTGTGAGCAGTTCTTAACACTTTTCGACCCGTTCCTTTTGTCTTTCCATCCACGATTGGGGTAAAGTAATAGTGAACCGGGGCCTGTCGTGCCCACATTTAACCCAAGCGCCTTATCGAATGCCCCTGATGGTGGCAGTCAGCACAGTGCAACCTATTTCATAGGTGTGTATGGCGAGAAGTTCAAAGAGGCTGGGTGATGGGTATGCGATCCCATTTTGGCAATGGATAAGAACAGATCAGGTGAGTCGTAATTTATGACACGAGTATTGCTAACCCAGGATGGTGCCCAAAGGCTGCAGGAAGAGCTGCAGCAGCTTAAGCGGGTGGACAGACCCGCGGTGATCGAGGCGATTGCTGAGGCACGTGCGCACGGCGATCTTTCAGAAAATGCGGAATACCATGCGGCGCGCGAACAGCAGGGCTTTATTGAGGGCCGTATTGCAGAGCTCGAATCTAAATTGGCCATCGCTGAGGTGATTGACCCAGCCCGCCTGAATGCCAAGGGTAAGGTCGTTTTCGGCGCATGGGTCGATCTGTGGGAGGAAGAAGGTGACCGTGAGGTTTGCTACCGAATCGTCGGCGAGCTGGAGGCGAATATCGATGCGGGCATGATCTCTCACGGCTCGCCCATCGCCAAGGCATTGCTTGGCAAAACCGAGGGTGATGAGATCGAATTTCAGGCTCCAGGCGGGGTGTGTCGTTACGAGGTACTCGCCGTGCGCTACCAGCTCAGCCGGGATACTGGCGACGCTTGATTATCTAGGCCTTATCCTAGCTGGATTGACCCGAAACCTGCTGTTCGTCAGTTCGGTCCTGGCTGGTATCGGGCTCGCTCTCAGACGGGGCGCCAGAGCGACCCAGCCAGAATCCAAACGATGCCTCGCCCTTTGTATCTGTCTCGGGTGTATCGAGAATATCTGGCCCCTGGTCGTATCCCTCGTCGACCTGTGCACGTGGGTCAAGATCGCTGATGACGCCGGGCGTTTGTAATTCCGGTTGCAGCACATAAGGCTCTTTCTCGACCACGGGTGCCCACTGGCGCACCCGCATACGCCAGGCGATAAACCCGGCCAGTAGGGCTGCCGTGGCGATGATATAGAGAAACATACCCGGGGGACCGGCAAGGCGCATGGCGGCTGAGGCCGCGAGCGGCCCCACGACTGCGCCGATTCCGAACACCAGGACAAAGCCACCGCTCGCGGCGACGACATCGCTGGGTTCCAGATAGTCGTTGGCGTAGGCAATACTGAGCGGGTAAAGTGTCGATGCCAGACCAAAGAAAAGTGCAACCACTGCCAGCATACCCCAGGTGGGTAGAAACTCACCTAGAGCTAATATCAGGGCAGGAATGCTGATGCAAATGGTTACGCCAAATAGCACCAGGCGCCGATCAAGCCGGTCCGAAAGACGACCGATTGGCAACTGCAGCAGCATTCCGCCAAGCAGCCCAGCGGTCATAAACCCGGAGATGCCGGTAACGCTCAGGCCAATTTCCCGGGCATAGACCGGGCCCAGGCCCCACCAGCTGGAGTTAATCAAGCCAGCCGCAAGGCAGGCAATGACTGAGGTGGGTGATACCTCAAACAGCCGGCGCATATTCAGGTGTGGGGTTTCGACCGGATCGGGGTGAGTAGCCCGGGTCAGCGAAACCGGTACCAGGGATAGTGCCAAGACTACCCCGACCACAAGGAAGAGTTCGAAGCCGCCCGGATCACTTATTCTTATTGCTTGTTGACCCACCGCGGAGGCGATATAGCCGATCATGATATACATCGACAGCAGCAGGCCACGGCTCTGATTAGTCGCACGGTTGTTAAGCCAGCTTTCTACCACCACGAAAAGCCCCGCTGCGGCTGCCCCCATAACGGCCCGCAGTGCAACCCAGGCCCAGGGGTTCGGAATAACCAGGACCAGTAGAGCACAGGCTGCCGCAATCGCTGAAAGAGCGGCAAAGGTGCGGATGTGGCCAATACGATTGATCAGCGGCCCCGAGCGAAAGGTGCCCAGGGCGAATCCGAGAAAGTAAGCCGATGTCATCAGGCCTATCATTTCGTTGGGGTATTGTTCGATATTTGCCCGCAACGCCAGCAGGGTGGAAAACATGCTGTTACCAAACATTAACAGCGTCACCGAAATCATCAGCGACGACAGGGTGCGCAATACAGAAAAAGCAAATAACACGGCAGGAATCTATCGGTGGTGGCTGAAAATGGCCGCGAAGTCTACGCTTATGCCTGTCCGTTGAGAAGGCGAAAATACAGAAAAAACAAAAATATTATTGCTCAGCCTGGCAAATTGTCGGCGTCGGGCAAGTGCCTGTCCGCCTGCGACCTATGTCGTCTTTTTCAAGTATGGTCTGGATGGGTCACCGTGAGGTACGAGCACAGGACCGACCTCGGTTAAGATCGCGTTTTGCCGGACGCCAGGTCCGGTCGAACATACAACCTGGGCTTTATTTGCGATGTTCCTTGTCCGACTTGACTCCGTCAGCTTGGCGTTCGGCGCCCGTAAACTGCTGCGTCATGCCGAGCTGTCCATAGAACCGGGTGAGCGGGTCTGCCTGGTGGGGCGTAACGGTGCTGGCAAAACCTCGTTGCTGCATCTGGTCAAGGGAGAACTGGAACCGGACGAGGGTGAAGTGCGACGCCAGGGCGATCTATGTATCAGTGAACTGGCCCAGGTGCTTCCCGCCGATGAGCAGGGCCGCGTCGGCGAATTTGTGTCTGTGGGGCTGGCTGACATTATCGCTCTGACCCGCCAGTATCGCGAGCAAGCAGAAGCGACACTCGATAAACGCGGCCTGGCAGCGTTGCAGGATCTGCACAGCCATATTGATGCGCATGGCGGTTGGCATCCCCAGCAGCAGGTCGAAACGGTCTGCACTGAGATGGGGCTGGATCCACAACAACCGATGACAACGCTGTCCGGAGGGTGGCGCCGCCGGGCTGCGCTTGCCCGGGCCTTGGTGTCCCGACCCGATCTTTTGCTGCTCGATGAGCCGACCAATCATCTGGATTTTGAAGCGATCGCGTGGCTTGAAGGACGAATGGGGGTATTCACAGGAGCGGTGTTGTTTATTACCCATGATCGGGCCTTTTTGCAGCGATTGGCAACCCGTATCGTTGAGATAGACCGCGGCCAGCTGCGAAGCTGGCCAGGCGATTACCGACAGTTCCTCCAGCGTCGGGATGAGGCATTAGCGGCTGAGCGCCACACCAACAGTGAGTTTGACCGCAGGCTGGCTGAGGAGGAGATTTGGATACGCCAGGGCCTTAAAGCCCGGCGTACGCGCAACGAAGGCCGGGTCCGTGCCCTTGAGGCGATGCGCGACGAGCGGGCTGCACGGGTTAACCTGGAAGCGCGGGCACGGGTGCATATTGAGGAGGCAGACCACTCTGGCCGTAAGGTACTGGATGCCCGTCGCCTCGCATTTGGCTATGGCGCATCTCCCCTGTTGCGTGACTTCTCCCTGCGGATACGCCGCGGGGATCGGATTGGGTTAGTGGGCAACAATGGGGTCGGTAAAAGCACCTTGCTGCGTCTGTTGCTGGGCGAGCTTGAACCTGACGCCGGGTCTATCAAGCGAGGTGTAGGCGTTCAGATCGGTTACTTTGATCAGCACCGCCGAGAGTTGGATCTGGACAAGACCGTTGCGGAAATTGTGGGCGAAGGGCGCGATTTCGTTACGCTGAATGGTAAGCCGCGTCACGTGGTGGGTTATCTCCGTGGGTTCTTATTCAGCGCCAAGCGGGCGCTCACCCCGATCCGCGCTCTGTCTGGGGGTGAGCGTAACCGGGTCATTCTGGCTAGGCTGTTCACCCAACCCGCCAACCTGTTGATACTGGATGAGCCGACCAATGATCTGGATGTAGAGACGCTCGAGGTTCTGGAAGAACGTCTCAGTGAGTACAGCGGTACCTTGATTGTGGTCAGCCACGACCGGGCCTTTCTGGATAATACTGTTACCAGTATTCTTGCTTTCGAGGCTGACGGTTCGGTTCATTCATACCTGGGTAATTACAGCGATTGGGTGCGCCACGGCAAAGCATTGGCGTCTGCAGAATCCACCGCGCCGGTGAAGCCGGCAGCAGGAGACGATCCTGTCTCTAGCGGCCCAGCCCGTGCCGGTACCAAATTGTCATACAAACTGCAACGGGAACTCGACCGGTTGCCTCAAGTTATTGAGTCGGTGGAGCACAATCTCGAAAGGCTGCACCAGCAGACCCTGGAGCCGCATTTTTATGAACAGCCCTACACTGACACCCAGCCGGTACTGGATCAGTTAGCTGATCTGGAGAACGAACTGGAAAGACATCTGTTGCGCTGGACTGAGCTCGAAGAGATGAGCGGCGCACTTCGGGGTAGCAGATGAGGCGGCTGGCAGCGCTATTGTGGTCGCAGCCAGCGCTGCTTCTCACCCTGACCACCTTGTTCTGGGCCGGCAATACCGTTGCTGGCAAGGTTGCGGTTGGTGATATTTCACCCGGCCTGCTGACCTTTGCAAGGTGGATACTGTTGAGCCTGATTTTACCGCTGTTGTACGCAAGGCAGATGCGCGATGCTTGGCAGACACTGCGTGACCGCTGGCTGTACCTGGCCGCTATGGGTGGGTTAGGCCTGGCTGTATTTAACCTGCTATTTTACTTCTCAGCCCATCATACGACGGCAGTCAATATTGGCATTCTCCAGGGTGCGATTCCTATCATAGTGTTGCTTGGGGCGTTTCTATTGCACGGCGCTCGGATAACCCGGCGACAGGTTCTTGGGGTGATTGTCGGCCTGATCGGGGTGATTACGGTGGCGCTGCGGGGGGTGCCTACGCAACTTGCAGATCTGAGTCTCAATTCAGGTGACCTGCTGATGGCGGGCGCCTGCATTTTGTATGCGGGATACACGCTGGGCCTTAAGAGTCGACCTGCCGTTCCCGGCATTGTGTTGTTTTCTTATTTCTCGATCGCCGGTGCCTGCCTGTCGGCACCTTTCGCCGTCACCGAGTGGTGGGCAGGGTCGATGATCTGGCCAAACGGGACTGGCTGGATAGTGATTGCTTACATTACCGTGTTTCCATCTTTTCTTTCGCAGATCTTCTTTCTGCGCAGCGTCGATTTGATCGGACCAGGTCGTAGCGGGGTTTTTGTTAACCTGACCCCGATATTTTCTGCACTGTTGGGGGTGTTTCTGCTTGGCGAGGCTTTCCGCCTGTATCATGGTGCGGCGCTGGGGTTGGTGGTACTGGGTATATGGTGGGCCCGTGGGGCTTCCGGTAGTGCCGAGCGTTCGTGAGTATTAACCGGCCGCGATACCGATCGAGCACAGTTGAACCCAGCATCTGGAGCGTCCATGACTAACTACAGCCGCGGTGTTCTGATGATTCTGGCCTCAGCTATTTTTCTGAGCACCTCGGGCATCGGACTCAGGATTATTGAAGATGCCAACGGTTGGCAGATTCTCTTTTATCGTTCTATCAGTATGATGGTCATGGTGCTTATTGTGCTGGCACTGACCCATCGAGGTGAGGTCATCACGCGGTTTAGGCGGTTGACGGGGGAAGACTGGGTGCTCGCAGGGGTTCTGGGTAGTGGCTTTGTGGCTTATGTGTTTGCTTTGCTCAAAACCACTGTGGCGAACGCGTTGTTTATCTTTAGTTCAGCACCCTTCATCGCCGCGGTGCTGGGTTGGCTTATCCTGCGCGAAAGGGTTGCATCGCGAACCTGGGTTGCGATTGGTGCTGCCATGGCGGGCCTGGCGATCATGGTGGGTGGAGGATTGAGCGGAGAACGCCAACTGGGAAACCTGATCGCCCTGTGGCTACCATTGTCCTACTCGATTGCGGTCATTCTGGTGCGCCGTTCACGCCAGCCGGATACTCTGGTTGCCCTGTGCCTGGCGGCAGGTTTTGCCGCACTTAGCACCTTGCCATTTATCGGTGACTTCTCGATCAGTCGGCATGATCTTGGCGTGTCTTTGTATTTGGGAGTATTCCAAGTGGGGGCGGGGTTTACCCTGATGGTACTGGGTGCGCGTTATGTGCCAGCAGCCCAGGTGGGCTTGTTTGCCCTGGTTGAGCCGGTACTTGCCCCAATCTGGGCATGGTTGGCCGCAACCGAAGTGCCAGCATCGACGACACTGATTGGGGGCGCGATTATTCTCACCGCGGTGGGCCTGGATAGTGTGCTGTCAGCAATACGCAGCGCCCGATCACGCAAAAAAGGGACCTAATCGATCATCTGGTAGGCTGCCGCCATCATGTCGGTCCGCATCGGTGACAAAGAGCCCAGGTTCTGGGTCATGATTACCCCGGTAAAATTCTCCTCACGATCAGCCCAGTAATAGGTTGAGGCAGCGCCTCCCCACCCTCCTTCACCGACGCCGGTGAGGGATACCGCCTGTCCCGGGTTCATCATGACTCTGCCTAGCAGGTTAAAGCCATACCCCGGATTCGGGAAAGGTCCGAGCCAATAGGGTAGTTCTTGTATGTTCAGCCGGTTTTGCCACATGAAGTCCACCATCTTGCGCGAAATCAACGGTGCACCCATGGGAGTGCACCCATCAAGGCTGAACCGGGCAAAACGCATGTAGTCTTGTGCGGTAGAGAACAGACCGTGCCCGCCCCGGGCAAACTTATCTGGCCGATCAAAAGGGGACTTTGAATCAACATTGAGTGGCGTGAGTGGGGCATTCGCATCGGGGGCTTTCAGAATCTCATCAAGAGGCCGCCCATACATCGTCATGAGGCGGTGCCGTTGGGGTTCGGGCACAAAAAACTGGGTGTCTTCCATGCCGAGCGGGTCGAATATTTCGTTCTGCAACATAGCGCCAAGCGCTTGTCCGCTGACCACTTCCAGCACACGTGCCAGGATATCGATTGAAATACTGTAGTGCCACCGCGTTCCGGGCTGGAATGCAAGTGGGAGCCGTGACGCCCGGGTTACGAACTCTTCCAGAGTACAGTGGCCATCATCGATCAAACCGTCAGCCCGGTATTGCGCACCTACCGGGCAGTCCGGCATGAAGTTGTAACTGAACCCGGCGCGATGAGTGAAGAGTTGATCGATAGTAATGGGACCCGCGGGCTCAGTGCTGCCATCGGGTTTAAGAACCTGCATATCCCGAAACTCGGGCAGAATGCTCGCGAGGGGTCTGAAAAGGTGCAGTTGGCACCGCTCTAGCAGCATGACACCCATGGCGGCGACAATAGGCTTGGTCATCGAATAGATACGATAGATTGGCTTTTCGGGTAGCGTGGCGCCAGTTGCCTCAGATGTCACGTTGTCGGCATCCAGAAGTTCGTTACCTCGCGCAATTCGCCATTCGATACTGGCGAAATCGCCATGATCGACATAGCGTTGTGCCACCGTCTTGAGCAACGCCCTGCGGAACCGGACTTGTGGAGAGGCTAGGGTCACAGTTTATTTTTTGGGCCAGATGATCATCTGCGTGCAGCGAAACCAGGCCAGTGTGCGCTGATCGGCCTCCGAGGTGATCTCGACATCCCAGAGCTGGGTCGTCTTGCCCAGGTGCATGGGTCGGGCTACCGCCCTGATGGCGCCCCCATCAGCTGTTGCGACAAAATTGGTTTTAGTTTCGAGGGTAGCGAAGCCGGTAGCTCCCTGGGGAAGGGACCGGGTGCAGCCAATCCCCGCGCACGAGTCCGCCAGGGCAAAAAGGGTGCCCGCATGGATCCTGCCCTCCCAGGCGAAGTGGTGTCTTTCGAGTTCCAGCCGACCGGTGATTTCCCCTGAAGGAGAAGCCGAAATGGTCATACCCAGGTGATCAAATAGAAAGCCTTTGCCAAGGGGGTCGAAGTCACGGGGTGAGGATTCGTCGGGTAAGGTCATGGCGCGCGGCCTTGAAGGAGAGTCGAATCGTAGCAGGTGTTCATGAATCGTCCTTGGGTTTATGTCTTTATGGATAAGAGTGGTTATTGACTTGCCAGCCATCAAGAGCGGTAAACTTCCAGTGCATCTTACCCCGAACCCGTGGGCTCCTTTTAGTTGCAGTCGATGATGACGCGGGCGTCTCGGGAGCGCTCATAGATGGTGGAGATGCTTATCGGATGTCATGCAGATTCTAAGTCTGGCTGAACGATGAGATTATCTGCTGTTCCTGGCTACTGACTCAAGCCGGGTGAGGATTTGATCCAACCCATCCCTGAGAGAATCGTTCGCACCGCGTTCGGCTCGCTCAATCAGGAACTGCTCATTCAGTCCTCCAGGAGTCTGACACTGCTCGCTCATCATTTGCAACGCGTCGGGTGACTGCTTGGTTGTGAGGGCAGAAAGCGCATGGTAAAGCGCGGTGGTGTAACGTGCCGCAGTCGATGAGTCCATGCCGTGTGATGCCATCCATGTGGTCACGGTCGCAATCTGATCGAAATAATCAGCCATGAGGGCGCTTGTTGCACCGAACAGATTGAACTGCTGCTCATCGGATACGCTGACCGCGGTCCCGATGCGCGAGAAAAATGCCTCCAAAGGAGTATCGGTAGGGCAAAGGGCCACGGGCCCGAGGCCAAATTCTATCGGGGGCATAGGAATTGCCCGGATCACCTGGTCGCACGGTGGGGCCAGTGCCTGAATCTGAGCCAGAGAAATTCCGGCAGCCAGGCTGATGAGTTTCTGCTCCGGTCGGAATGTCAGTGCGTTGAGTACCTCGGTTACCTGTTCGGGTAGCACGCCTAGAAACACCCATTCGCTGCGTTCGACCAATGCATTGTTATTGTCGATGACCTCAACCTGGGGGTAATCATGCGCCAGCCGCGAAGACCGCTCGACACTTCTTTGGGTAACCAAAATAGGCCCTTGGTATCCGCTTTCTTCACAAAGCCCGCGGATGATCGCCTCGCTAATAGCACCGGTACCGAGAAAGCCAATGATCATATGTGTGCCACCGTGTGTGTCAGTACTGCTTTGTCAGAGAATCTTGAGGCATTGTGTTTTGTAAATGTTCATCGTTGAGCAATCGTCGCACATTTGACGGAGCAACCCCAGTTGAAAGCCCTGAACCTAGCGGCCGCAGAAGTCCTGGTGAGCCGTACTGATTAGCCGTACTGATTAGAAGACTAGCCCCAATTTGAGGTCTTGTGCGAATCGCCTGTTGGACAGTTTTTAAGGAGCTTACCTTCTGCAGACGCGTTTCTCAAAGAGTTTCACCCACATTCTAATGCGTGATCACCCGAACGGAAGGCGGGGTGTTGAACAGTTGCCATTGTTCCCGGCCGAAAAATTACTCCGACTACCCAAGCCACTCTGGGGGGCGAAAGGAATCACAAGAAACGCCGGGGTGACGGTGTGCCCCCCGGGGGCTCTATGGAACTAGCCGGCCGATCGCCCCTTTACCTATGCCCACTTGAAAAAAGTATCGCTGAAAGTATTGTCTTTTCGGTCTGCGCCTGGCTGTCGATGGACTGAGGCTAGATAGGATACTAATACTTAAGGTTAATTTGGCGCGCCCGGAGAGATTCGAACTCCCGACCACCTGGTTCGAAGCCAGGTACTCTATCCAGCTGAGCTACGGGCGCGTATTTAAACTCAATGACTAGCGACTGTTTCGGCAAAGGCCTTGGGGCACCAATCAGCGATTGGGGCGTTAGTCGAAAGTGAACGGTACGATTTTAGCCGGATTCGGTTTCCAATGACAGGCGCTAAGACAACTGCCGAACACAAGACTGAAACTAAAGTGACCCCGTCACGCTACGCCTACTTTTTGCAGTCGCTCACGGTGATATAGCTAGTCGACTGTTCCGCTGTGTCGCCGAGCCAGCACATCTTCACCTCACCCGACCATCTGATGCTTTGCACAGTAAAAGTGGCAATCAGCTCACCCGTATCCAGGCGAGTAATGTCGATCGACTCGCCGACCTTGATCTGCTGTCGGTCGAGCTTGATCTTCTTGTGCGTCGTGCAGGCGCCGTCTGCATCACAACTCTTGAAGCTTGTGTCCTTTGTCCAGCTTGCCCCACCCACCGATACTTGGGCAACCGCAGGCCCGGCGGCAAGAAGCGGTACGCACAACATCAACAAAATCCGTTTCACTTCTTTGCTCCTCCCCCGACCTGCACGTGGCTGGTGGTCAGCTCATTCCTTGCATTAGGTGCAGCCTAATGGTACAGCAGGCGCAGTGCGCCTACCATCCGTCAGGCTCGTCCGGCTGGGTGACAGCCCGAACGGGTACCGAACCGGAGTTACGATGAACATGCGGGTGGCCAGGGGCAAGGCTTTTCCGGCAAAATGATCTCTTTTTAAAGGGGAAGGTATGGAGCAATCAATCATCATTAGCCCTGGAGGCTGCTGGTCGGGTGTGATCCCCAAAGGGAATCACTTGACCCTAGTCGATCTCAAAGGAGGGCAGGGGGTCGATTTTCTGTGTTACAACGCTGATCACCCTGAAGAGAGGTATCACGCCCCTAATACGCTCAAGGCGGCATTAACGCTTAAATTGACGACCGGGCATATGCTTTATTCGGATGATGCCCGCCCGATCTTTTCAATTACTGAGGATACTTTTGGTGGGCACGATACCATTGGGGGATGCTGCAGTGAGGCAAGCAATCAGATGTTATATGGGGTTGAGGGAGCGACGGGGTGTCGCGAAAACTTCCTCAAGAGCCTTGCGCAGTACCAGTTGGGTCGCAAAGATATTGTGCCCAACATTAATTTCTTCTGCGACGTGCCGGTAAACGACGCTCGTGAATTAAGCGATACGGTATTTGTTGCCAGTAAGGCTAAGGCTGGCGCGCTTGTCATTTTGCGGGCCGAAATGAATGCGCTTGCGGTGATTTCAAACTGCCCTCAGGTCAATAATCCATGCAATCACGAAGTGCCGAGCGAAATAGAGATCCGAACGCCGAGATAATTTGATAAGGCGGCCAAGCAGATAGACTTGGCTTCAGATTCGCCCGGGAGTCATATGTCAATCGGAGGGAGACATGCCAAAACAAACACTAAGACCCCAGAGCCTCGATTTTCAGCCCCGCCCAGCGTACCCGTACTCACCTGGAGCAAAAGGGGGAGGCCTGGTCTTCACCGCTGGTCAGGTAGCGTGGGACGAGACCGGGGAAGTAACCGGCGTTGGGGATGTTGCTGCGCAGACCCGCCAGACTCTCAAGAACGTTGTCGCTGTTCTTCAAGAGGGTGGTGCTGCCGTGGGCGATGTTATTAAGTGCAACGTGTACCTTAAGGATATGGGTGACTTTCAGATCATGAACGAAGAGTTTGCTAAAGTATTTGCGGTTGACCCTCCGGCACGGACCACGGTTGAGGCACGTTTGGCAGAGCCAACGATGCTGGTTGAGATCGAGGCGGTGGCCTGGATTGGATCGTAACCGAGGGCTGAGGCAAAAGCAGGGGGGCGTCTTGATTCCTTAATCTATTGGGAGTCAGTCATCTTTTTTTATCAGATCGGCCAGCCCTGCCAGCGCTTTGTGTGTAACGGTGGTGGACTTAGCGGGCTCGGCACCGGGCACGGCATCAACATAGCGGGCGTGCTCGTTGTCATGGCAGTAAATACAGAGGTTTTCCCAGTTGCTGCCGTCAGGAGGGTTATTGTCGTGGTTGTGATCCCTGTGATGCACTGTCAGTTCGTGCAGATTGTTCCGGGCGAACTCGCGCCCACAACGCCCACAGACCCATGGGTGAATTTTAAGTGACTGCGCGCGGTAGTCACGCTCACGGGCCTCACGGCTTTTTACCGCCTGGGCGACGATCGCATCAAGGTTGCTGGCATCGGTCATATGCGCTACATAATATCGCAGCTGTAACCGTTGCGATACGTCTCAGCTTTGTAAGGTGATCCGGGCCTTGGCAACATGTCTGCTGATAAGGCCCCAGTCAAACCAGTAAGTGAGCAGTGAAACAGGCTTTTCAATCAAACCAGATGACGCAGAAATGGAATGTAGAAAGGGGCGGACTGTTTGGGATTGGAGCCGCTAAACACAAATGCACGTGCACGAAGAAGGAGGCTGAACAATGATAGATCGACAATCTGCAACAGCAGTTGTGCTTGTTGAAAACGAACAGGTGCGGGTGACTCGTTTTGATTTTCTGCCAGCTGCGCAAACCGAGTGGCACCGGCATGAGTATGACTATGTGATTACTGCAGTGACCGATCTTGAGATGCTGCTAGAGGAGCCAGGTGGCATGCAGCGGGAGGTCAGTATTGGCGCTGGGGAGGCCTACCATCGTAACGCGGGGGTTGAGCATAATGTGATAAACCGGGGTTCAGAAAAGATGTCTTTCATTGAGGTTGAGATAAAACACTCATCAGATCTGCGCAGTTAATGCTCAGCTCAGCATTTGTTGGCCGGATCAGCATTGTCAGCCCATGCCCCGTGCCACATATCGCCGGGGGGCGGCGCCGTAGAAGGCGAAAAATGCAATGACAAAACTGCCAAGAGCCAAAAGGAACGAGTAGTGATATGAGCCAGAGATGTCAAAAAGCAGCCCTCCCAGCCAGGGGCCGACCGCGCCGCCGAACCCCATCCCTGTCAGCACGATACCATTGAACAGGCCAAAATGCGGACCAGAAAAAATGTCAGCCGCGCCAGCGTAGAGACATACCGCATAGAGCCCCGAGCCGAGCCCAAATAACACGGCAAAACTGTAAATCGGAAACAGCCCGGAACCGGGCTTGAGGGAGATCAACACGATCAGGGCGATAACGGCAAAGGTAGATGCAGCGAGGACAGTGTTCTCCCGCCCGATACGGTCTGATACAAAGGATATGGCCTGGCCGATAACCATGGATATCCCAAAAATGGCGGTAGTCGAGGCTGCGGTTGCCGAGGAGTATCCCAGATCAATGGCATATTTCACCTGGTGGGCCAGAACCAGGTAACTGCCTGTCCCCCAGAACAGCATAATGGAGACAAACAGCAGCCATAACTCCTTGCTGTGTAAGCCTGCTTTCTTGCTCCAGCGGTTGGACCCGGTTTCTGGTTCTGATGAGGTGGCCGAGGGTATATCAGGGTGGCGTATGTCTTTTTGGGTTCGGACCGGTTCCAGGCCGCGCTCCTGTGGCCTGAAGCGATAACCCACCAGCACGATCGGTGCTAGAACTCCTAGGGTAATGAGGCCCATCACGACATAAGCCAACCGCCAGCCTGTGGTCGAGATCACAAACTCCATCAGAAAGACAAAGACAAAGCTGAGTCCAGCTCCGGTCTGGGCCAGGCCAATTGCCATGCCTCGCCGATCAGCAAACCAGTTGATGATGGTGGGATTGAGGATCGGGGAGCCCACACAGGCGAGCCCGATCGGGACCAGCACGCCAAAAAACAGGTAGAAATGCCAAAGCTGAGTCGCAAAATAACAGGCGGTTGTTGCCAGGCTCAGTACGGCGATACCAAACAGGAGCAAGCGCATCGGTGGCAGTTTTGTGGCCAGGGAGCCTGAGATTGGCGCACAGATACCATATACCAGCAGGTGGATCGACAACATCAATGCCGTGTCACCGCGGGCCCAACGATATTCTTCCAGGATAAAAGGGAAGAATACCGAGAAAGAATGCCGGACCCCATAGCCAAGCAACTGCACCAGAAAACAGACCGCAAGTATGACACTGGCCCATAAGAGGATGGCGTTATTGCGCATAGACTCTGGCCCGTTAACCTTGTGCTATCGAAGAGAGAGCGCAGTATAGTCGCGCCTAGAGCCGACTGCCGTAGTTTGGATTATCCTGGCTTCGAGGTTCTGAGAAGGTCAGCACCGGGTTTTGCCATTCTGGGATGGCGCCGTGATCAACTAATCGTGTAATTCATAACGGGAGAGCAAAGCAAATGACCCCACCTTTCGGCCCACCGGAGTATCAACAGCGATTGGATCGGGTGCGCGGGGCCATGGCTGATAAAGATCTTGATGCCATGGTGATTGGAGACCCCGCCAACATGAATTGGCTGACCGGATTTGATGCCTGGTCGTTCTATGTACCCCAGGTGATGCTGGTGCTGCACGATCATCCGCCGGTGTGGCTGGGGCGGCAGATGGATGCGGGGGCAATTCCCTTAACCACTTACCTGAGTCCAGAGAGTGTGCGACCCTATGCCGAGGATCTGATTCAACGTGATGGTGTCCACCCGATGGAAGCTATCGCCGAGTCATTGAAAGAGCTGGGGCTTGGGCATCACCGGGTCGGGTTTGAGAGCGATACCTACTTTTTTTCGTTTAAGGCGATGGAACTGCTCCAAAGGGCTTTGCCACAAGCGCAGTGGATCGACGCAGATCTACTGGTTAACTGGTGTCGAGCTATCAAGAGTGATGCGGAAGTTCAGATGATGGCCCAGGCGGGGCGCATCGCCAGTCGTGTGATGGG
>MPLX02282501.1_pt1 | contig 70384 bp, 65 predicted proteins | sample 1617341 | NCBI WGS metagenome assembly MPLX02 (sample SAMN05944804, study PRJNA350692) | marine metagenome | biome: marine; feature: ODZ; material: water; isolation source: 120 m water sample filtered on 0.2 um supor filter | place: Pacific Ocean | collected 2012-04-08 | depth 120m m | reverse complement strand
TGCCCAGGATGATCCCGACACCTGGGCCATGACCTGGCATGCCAGAGAGCGCAAGCCGACAATTGCCAAAGACTGAATGGCCTCGCGGATCGGATTGATCGTCAATCCCATCGCGGGTCTCGGTGGTACGGCCGGGATTAAAAGAAGAGATGGTGCCGATACGGTGCGGCATGCGTATGCGCTGGGCGCACGGCCGCAGGCGAAAGCCCGCACCGTACGCACACTGGAACTTGCCCGGAGTCGTGCAGCCGAGACGTTTGAACTGCTGACACCTGCAGGATCGATGGGTGAAGAAGCAGCATGCGCCGCGGGTTTTTCTCCCTCGGTTCTTGCGTTGCCCGTTACGGGTTCGACCACGGCCCAGCACACCCGGGCCGCGATCGGAGAACTGCTTGAGCGGGGCGTCGACCTGCTGGTCTTCGCTGGTGGCGACGGTACCGCCAGGGACGTGTGCGAGACTCTGGGTGAATCACTGCCCTGTATCGGTATACCGGCAGGGGTCAAGATCTACTCCGGCGTTTTTGGCCGCTCTCCTGCTGCCGTGGCTGATGTCATGGCCAGTTGGACCAACGGTAAGCGCTTGTGCGTTGCGTGTGAGGTCGTTGATGCTGACGAAGAGGCGGCACGGCAGGGCCGCCCATTCACCCGGCCTTTTGGGTTCCTGTCCGTTCCTGACGTTGTGGGGCGCGTACAATCTCCGAAGTCTCCGGTCTCCTCGGAGACAGCCGATCTGGACAGTATTGCACGGGAGGTCGTCTCGCGCCTTCCCCCGGATTCGGTGTGCGTCCTCGGACCCGGCACCACGACCCGGGCCGTCGGACAACACCTGGGGCTTGCCAAGACCCTGCTGGGGGTCGATGTGATCCGTGGTACAGCATTGGTTGCAGGTGATGCCAGTGAGAAGGAGATTCTGCACATCAGCGAGGGTTGTTTAACAAAGATCGTGGTGACGCCCATCGGTGGGCAGGGTCATATCCTCGGGCGGGGTAACCAGCAGCTGAGTCCGGCGGTTCTCCAGCAGGCCGGGCTTGACAACCTGATTGTGATTGCGACCCCGGCAAAACTGGCAGGTCTGCCCGATCATGTGCTGACTGTCGACACGGGCAGTCCGAACCTGGACAGCGCACTCGCCGGTCATATCCGGGTCGTCACTGGTTGGAGACGCGAAGCGGTCTGCCCCGTAGAGGTATACTGATCCGCATGATCGATGCCTCACGACGATTGCTGAATACCCGATGATCACTGACGGGTAAGACACCAAATGACCAGCGGGGCGTGCTCTTGCGGACCGCCTGGAGCGGCCTTGATTGAGTCTCTCATTCACTGAAAAGCCATGCCCCTTGAACGCTCGTTTCAGCCTCTGAAGAGTATTCGGGTCATTGATCTAAGCGGAGTGCTGGCAGGTCCCTATGCGACCTACCAGCTGGGCCTGCTGGGGGCGGAGGTCATCAAGATCGAGAAGCCGCAAACCGGTGACTGGGCCCGGCAGGGGGGGGATGACGAATTGGCTGCCCTTTCAATGGCGACGGGATATCTCACCCAGAATGCTGGCAAGAAGTCGATCACGCTTGATCTCAAGCACCCCGAAGGACTCGCGATCGCCAAGCGTCTGATAGAAAGTGCGGATGTCTTCGTCGAAAACTTTCGCCCGGGTGTGGCAGCGCGACTAAAGCTCGATGCTGGCGCGGTTAGTACGATCAACCCTCTCATTGTCTATTGCGCGATTTCCGCCTACGGTCAGGACGGCGCGATCGCCCAGCGACCCGCTTACGATCACGTCGTCCAGGGGATGAGCGGGATTATGAGCACCACGGGAACGACCACCTCCGGCCCGACCAAGGTGGGCGCGCCGTATGTTGATTATGCGACGGGGCTCAATGCGGCTTTCGCCATTGTTTCGGCGCTGCACGAAGTCAATAGAACGGGTAAGGGCGTGACGCTGGACGTCTCCATGCTGGATACTTCGATGATGCTGATGGCGTCGCTGGTGACCAGACACCTGACAACAGGTTGGGAGCCGAATCCTGCTGGTAATGCCGCCTGGAGCGGCAGCCCGTCATCGGGTGCATTTGAAACTTTGGATGGCATCATCATGATTGCGGCAAATACCGAATTGCAGTTTGAATCTTTGTGTAAGGCACTGGATCGAAGCGACATCCAGTGCGATCCAAGGTGGTCATCGCCTGGAGAGCGCAAGGTGAACGCAGAAGGTCTGCACGACCAGATTAGTGTGTCAGTTTCTGCCCGGACGGCACGCGAGTGGGAAGAGATTCTGGCAATGCATGGCGTGCCGGCCGCGCGGGTGAGAACGCTGCCGGAAGTCCTTTCGGAGAACCAGTTCCGACATCGGGGCCAATGGCAGGAGATGAAAATGCCCGGCATCAACAGGCCCGCGTATGTCCCGGCCGTTGGCTTCAAGGCTGATGGCGAATCCACGGGGCCCAGCCACCCGCCCCCACGACTGGGACAGGATACCGACGAGGTACTAGCGTCGATGGGATTGACTGCTGAACAGATCAGCGCGCTGCGGGGCCAGGGTGTTGTGTAGTCCCCCCGACACCCGAATGTGCTAGAGACTACAATCCGAATGTAGTCTGGAAATGGACCTTTGATGTCAACGGCACAGGGCGACCGGCTGATTCAGAATCAGATCTGGGACCAGTATAGCGAGTGACAACGTACACCGGCATAACTCTTGATAGAGATACCTGGTTGTATCGATTCGTTGTGAGCAGCGTGGCCGATGAAGTCCATTGTTTACGGGTGGTTCTGACCCCAGGTCTGAGGTGCGATCAGTGACTGGATTGCCGAACTACACTGGAATACTTGGCCGAATCTGGCACTACGTTTTTCTAGTGATCTGCGGATTCGTTTTTTTGCTGTTGATAGCGCCTCTCTTTGTCATCATTCCGTTGTCGTTTAATGCAGATTCATATTTCACCTTCACTGAAGGAATGTTGCGTCTAGATCCAGATGCATATTCTTTGAAATGGTATCGTGAAATATTTGGGACGTATGAAGCAATACGTTCTTCCCGACCGGAGTCGCATGGTTCAGAGTGGGCATCAGCCGCAGGCAACAGTTTTTTTATTGCGATCTTTGCCACACTAATCGCAACGTCATTGGGTACTCTGGCGGCAATCGGCCTCAGCCGTTCACACATACCGTACAGGCGGCTGATCATGGCGGTGTTGATTTCGCCGATGATTGTCCCGATCATCATTACGGCCGCCGGTATCTTTGTCTACTACTCCAAGTATCACCTTGCCTATACCCATCTGGGTCTGGTCCTGGCGCATGCGGCACTGGGTACACCGTTTGTTGTAATCACGGTTACGGCCACCTTGATGGGATTCGATCAGCAGTATGTGCGGGCCTCGTACAGTCTTGGAGCCCGGCCGCTGAGAACATTCAGAAAAGTGATCTTGCCACTGACATTTCCGGGGATCATTACCGGGGCGCTGTTTGCGTTTGTGACCTCATTCGATGAGGTCGTTGTGGTGATCTTTCTGGGCGGTGAGGAACAGGTCACATTGCCGAGACTGATGTGGTCTGGAATACGACAGGAAATCACCTTGACCATACTCGCTGTCGCAACAATCATGGTGCTGCTATCGATAGTTATCCTGATTTGTGTGGAACTGTTGCGGCGTCGTCATGAGCGGTTATTAATTCGGTCCGTGGGTACAGGATGAGACTTCTTGAACCAGTTCAAATTCTTCGCAGTAGCCTAATATGTCACAACCGGAGAGGGTTCAAGTGTTAAGAATGCTTGAAAAATAGGCCACAATGTGGGAAAACCTAAACCCTGTTGGGCAGGAATACATCGGCCTGCCATCAATTAACGTAACAGCCACCCAGTCAATAGTAAAATAGTAGCCCCAAAAAAGAGACAGTTGGGTTGGGAGCTAGAGAGCGTGGACAAAACAACGAAGGAAGTACTGAAGAACATGGACCCAAATCACGCAGAAGCCTATGTGAGCTTCAACGAAGTTCAGAAAAGTTACGACGGCGAGAATCTCGTGGTCAAGGACCTCAACCTGGGTGTTCAGCGAGGTGAATTCATGACCATGCTGGGCCCGTCTGGTTCCGGCAAGACCACCTGCTTGATGATGCTGGCAGGATTCGAGACCGCCACCAGTGGTGAGATCATGTTGGACGGTACCGCAATCAATGATGTGCCGCCCTGGAAACGAGATATCGGGATTGTCTTTCAGAACTACGCCCTGTTTCCACATATGACGGTCCGTGAGAACCTGGCCTACCCGCTCGAAGTCAGAAAGATCCCGAAATCAGAGATTGACGAGCGTGTGAAACAAGCGTTGGGGATGGTTCAACTGGAAGGTTTCAGGGGTCGACGCCCGGGACAGCTCTCGGGTGGCCAGCAACAGCGGGTTGCCGTGGCACGGGCGCTTGTCTTCGAACCTAAGCTGGTGTTGATGGATGAACCTCTAGGGGCACTGGATAAGCAGCTGCGTGAGCAGATGCAGTACGAGATCAAACATATCCACGAGAATCTCGGGATCACTGTGGTCTATGTGACGCACGATCAGTCGGAAGCTCTGACCATGTCCAACCGTGTGTGTGTTTTTGATGATGGCGTGGTACAGCAGGTCGCTGCACCTGATGTGTTGTATGAGCAACCCGAGAATGCCTTCGTCGCGCAGTTTATCGGCGAGAACAATACATTCGTCGGCACAGTGAAAGAAGCCAGCAACGGTCACTGTGTTGCGGAGGTCCAGACTGGTGAGTCTCTGAATGCGCTGGCGATCAACATCGATGGCCCTGGTAGCCGCACAACGCTGTCACTGCGGCCGGAGCGGGTGTCCATTAATCCCGAGCCAGGGAGCTGTGATAACAGTGTGCAGGGCACAGTCAAAGAACTGATTTATCTGGGTGACCACATCCGTGCCCGACTCGCGTTGTGTGGCCAGGACCAATTTATCGTAAAAGTCCCGAATGCAGCCCGGCACAGTCATCTGATAGAAGGTGAGTCCGTTGTGGTCGGTTGGCATTCGGAAGATTGCCGCGCGCTGGATGCACCAGCCTAGTACAGTAGTGATCTAGCCCTGCAATAGTTCAACGAAACTCATTTAATTCAACCCATGGCGAAAGCAACACAACCCATCATGATTGATGGTGTGCCGCTCACGAAGCAGCTGGCACGCGCTGAACGGCGCAAAAAGTACGTAGCTTTTGGTATGGTTTTGCCGCTATTGGTGTTTATCCTTGTCACATTTGCGATACCGATCTTGAGCATGCTGTTTCGCAGTGTAGACAACCCCCGGATGACCGATCTGGTTCCAAATTTGGTCGCTGCCGTGGAGCAATGGGATGGTATCGAATTGCCCTCGGAAGCGGTTTTTGAGACGGCATTTCATGATCTGACAGCAGCGAGAGAAGCCGGCAACCTGGGAAAAATTGCAACCCACGTCAATTACAGCCTGTCCGGTGGGCGAAGCATGATCCTGAAAACCAAGCGCAAATTCAAAAAAATCAAATCAGGGCCTTACCGAGAGGCCATGATTAAGGTGGATAAACGCTGGGGGAAAATACACACCTGGGCCGTTATCAAGAAAGTCAGTGATCCATACACGGCACGCTATTTTCTGAATGCAGTCGATCGCGATTATGATGATGCAGGTAAGGTGGTCGAACGGCCTGAAGAGAAGCAGATTTACGTCACCCTCTTTGTTCGTACACTCTGGATCAGCCTGCTGGTCACACTGCTGACTCTGATTATCGGTTATCCGATCGCCTATCTTATCTCTACGACGCCACCAAAGATCAGTAACCTGCTGATCATCATGGTGCTACTCCCATTCTGGACCTCGCTACTGGTGCGAACGACTTCCTGGATCGTGTTGCTTCAGACCCAGGGGGTCATTAACGATCTGCTGGTCTGGGTCGGTTTTGTCTCGGATGAAAACCGAATCCAGATGATTTTCAATTTGAGAGGTACCCTGATTGCAATGACGCAGATTCTTCTGCCCTTCATGGTGTTACCGATGTACAGTGTGATGAAAACCATACCGCTTTACGAGCTTCGCGCCTCACAGTCTCTGGGTGCCAATCCTTTTGTCACGTTTTTCCGGATTTTCTGGCCCCGTTCCATTCCCGGTATCGGCGCTGGTGGGTTGCTCGTCTTTGTTCTGTCAGTGGGGTACTACATCACCCCTGCACTTGTGGGCGGTGCCAAAGGGCAGATGATTAGCAATCAGATCGCATTCCACATGAAGTCCTCTCTCAACTGGGGGTTGGCCGCCGCAATGGGCAGCATTCTGCTGATTGCAGTGCTGATTCTGTACTGGCTCTACGACAAAGTAGTCGGCATCGACAAGATGAAACTCGGATAGCCTCTTGTGAGTGTACCTGCATATACCGGACCACTCGGTCGCACCTGGCATTACGTTTTCCTCGGCATTTGTTGTCTGGTGTTTTTCTTCCTGATGGCGCCGATCATGGTGATCGTTCCGCTGTCATTCAATATCGAGCCCTATTTCACATTCAGCGAGGGAATGCTGCGGCTTGATCCCGACGCGTTTTCTTTGCGCTGGTATAAGGACGTACTGGGTATGTGTACCCAGAAAGCCACCGAAGCCGCGGATGCATTCACGACCACCACCAAAGTCCAGGAATGTGGTTCAGGGTCGAACCGCGGCTATGAGTGGGCATTCGCGGCGCGGAACAGTGTTTTAATTGCTATTTTCGCCACGCTGGTGGCTTCCACGCTGGGCACCCTGGCGGCTGTTGGGTTGAGTCGTACGCACATGCCGTTTAGAAAGCCGATCATGGCTTTGCTGATCTCCCCCCTGATCGTACCAATCATCATCACTGCCGCGGGTATGTTTTTCTTTTATTCGAAGATCGGTCTGGCCTATTCCCATCTGGGGGTGGTCCTTGCCCACGCTGCCATCGGGACACCCTATGTGGTGATTACGGTGACGGCCACGCTGGTGGGTTTTGACGAAACGCTCATTCGTGCTTCGGGGAGTCTGGGGGCCAAACCCATACGCACCTTTTTCAAGGTCATCATGCCGCTGATTACTCCGGGCGTCGTGTCCGGGGCTTTGTTCGCGTTCATCACGTCATTTGACGAGGTGGTGTTGATCTACTTTATCGCCGATGCCGCGCAGAAGACCATTCCCATACAGATGTGGTCGGGCCTTCGCCAGCAGATCAGTCCCAGTATCCTGGCGGTGGCGACCCTGCTGGTTGCTTTCTCGGTCGTATTGCTGGTGGCGATCGAACTGCTCAGACGGCGCAGTGAACGTTTACGCACCATGGCGCCCTCCTGAGTTCTCTAAGATATATCAATGCAAGTTCCAGTGCTGGTAAAGAAGGTTGCCATAGTGGCATCCTCAAGAAGCTTGCGTATAATACCTGGGTTGTTTGTGTGATCATTTTCTGTAAGTTTCTGTATTTATGTTAGAAAACGATCAGTCTACTCACTCGAAAATTTCTTAAGACGTGTAATCTCTGGAGGAGTCAATGAGCAAATTGAGAACTACAGCGGTATTGATGTCAGCTGCCGTCGGCCTTGGGCTGATGAACGCAACGGCGTATGCGGGCAAGATCACGTTTGTATCCTGGGGTGGGTCGTATACCGCCAGTCAGGTCAAGGCGTGTATCGAACCTTACGAGGCCAAAACCGGCCAGCAGTTCAATGTTGTGGACTACAACGGTGGTTTGGCTGAGATTCGAACCCAGGTGGAAGCCGGTAATGTCCAGTGGGACATCGTCGACACCACACCCCAGGATGCACTCCGGGGTTGTGATGAAGGCCTGCTAGAAGAACTGGATCACTCACAGTGGCTGCCGGCCCCTGATGGCACACCTGCCACCGAGGATTTCGTGGAAGGCGCGCTGAGCGACTGTTATGTGGGTAATATCTCCTGGGCCACCGTTCCTGCTTACGATAAATCAAAGATCAAGGGCAATCCGACGACCATGGCAGATTTCTGGGATGTTGAAAAATATCCTGGCCGCCGAGGTCTGCGCAAAGTTCCTCGTGTGAACCTAGAGTGGGCCCTGATGGCAGATGGCGTACCGAATGAGCACATCTACCACGTCTTAGGCACCAAGGCAGGTCAAGATCGTGCGTTCGCAAAGCTATCTGAACTTAAAGACCATATCGTCTGGTGGGAAGCTGGCGCCCAGCCACCACAACTCCTGGCGGATGGTGAAGTCGTGATGGTTACCGCTTATAACGGCAGACTCTTCAATGCTATGTACGTTGAGAAGAAGCCGTTCGCGATCATGTGGGGCCCGCAGGTCTTTGACCTCGATACCTATGTGGTTGTGAAGGGTGCGCCCAACAAGGATGCCGCGATGGAGTTCCTGAAATTCTGCACCAGTGCCGAGGCGCTGGCAGACACCACGAACTACATCTCGTATGGGCCGCTTCGCAAGTCATCGGCGCAGTTCGTCAATCCAGCGATCCTGCCGCACTTGCCGACAGCCCCGGATAACTTCAAGACAGCTCTTACATATAACTTTGAATTTTGGGCCGATAACATGGATGAGCTTAACGAGCGTTTCAACGCTTGGTTAGCCAAATAAGCTGATCTACTAATCTTTGTGCATAAAAAAGGCGGGCTTCGGCCCGCCTTTTTCTTTACACAAGAAACCCGGATTCGAATTGATCGCCGGTTGTCGTCTGATGCGGACGCTAGGCTTTAGTTTAAAACGAAGTGTTTTGTCGAGGCACCGATTTTTTCGTTGTTGAAATTCAGATTGCCCAACTGAGCAGTCAGTTCATCCTTCCCGTGAGCATCGACGAATTGTTCGATCTCGTTATCTCTTTCTTCCTGTCGCTTGAGAGCCCCAAAACTCGCGATCTTCAACAACCAGGTATTGGGTCGCATTTTCTTGATTTTGCCCGTGAACTCGATGCAGCCGTCGTAGTCACCCAGGGCATAGGATCCCCAAACAACATTGTCGACGATGTCCTGATTTAAAGGATCGAGCTCATGGGCTTTGTGGAGTAATTCAACGCCTTTTTCACAGTTTCCATTGAGGACAAGGGATTTTCCATAAGGTCCGAGAACTGCAGGATTATTTGGATTCAGCTCATAGGCTTTCTGACCATGTTCTTCTGCTTTGTCATAATTCACATCAAAGTATAGAGAAACGTTGCACAGCAACCGATGGCAGTCCCAGTCATGATCGGTCAGTTCGTAGGCCTGCTCCAGTGTTGAGCGAATTCTCGTCATCAGGTCGCCGTCAGATTCTTCGAACCATTTCGTGCCGAGACCTCCACCCCAGGTGCAGCAGCGCTCAGCGTATGCTCTTCCGTTATTGCCGTCACTCTCTATGGCTTTGGTGAACATCTCTACGGCTATGTTTGCGTCTTCCTTGGTATTTCGCCGTTTGTGAAATTTCCCCTGGAGGAGATATTCATATGAGGACATATCCTCTGTCGGCTTTCTTTTGGACCGTTTCAGGCTGGTGACTTCAATCTCGTTGAGGACCGTATTCGCCATTTTGTTGACGATCTCATCTTGAATTTCAAAAACATCATCCATGGTCTTGTCGTAACGCTCACTCCATATCGAGTCTCCTGTTGCAGGATCCCCCAGTTCGGCAGAAATGCGTACTCGATTGCCGGCAGACCGGATGCTCCCTGTGATTACATAATCCAGTTTGTACTTGTCGGCAGCTTCTTTGACATCAATTGGATTATCTTTGTAATCGAAAGTGGTATTACGGGACATGATCTCAATGGAATTGATCATTGAAAACTCGGTGATGATATCGTCCGCAATGCCATCGACCAGAAAATCATTGTCTTCGCTTTTGTTCAGGTTTCTGAACGGCAGCAACATCAGGCGAGGTCTCACATTGCCGGCTTCTTCGGGCTTTGCGATGTTACTCGCCGACCGTGAGGCGGTCGCAGTCACTGTATCCGGACCGGTAGATTTGATCTGGTCTTTCGAGGTTGGTGATATCTGGTAGATCTCAAAATCACCTTCAATGTTTTTCAGCTGGGTGTTACCGAGATTATCGATTGCGACTTCAATCCGTTTGACGATTTTTTCGTGAACCGTTCGGGAGAGTAGTACACAACCCGGTTCGCAAAGACTCTCCAGTCTTGCCGCGACATTGACCCCACTCCCGTAGATGTTGTCGTCTTCAATAATGACATCATCAAGATGGATGCCGACCCTGAATACCATTTTCGAGTCTTCGGAAATGTTGTCATTACGGTCGCTCAGTACTTTCTGAAATTCAATGGCTGCATTCACAGAATCGACGACACTGTTGAACTCGGCGATCACAGAATCTCCGGCGGTATGAAAAATCCGCCCGCCATGCTCCTTGATGACCGGGTCAATCAGGCTTCGACATTTCTTGATGTTCTGCAGGGTCAACTCTTCGTTGTTGTCCATCAATTTGCTGAAGCCCACACAGTCAGCCGCCAAAATGGTGGCGAGTTTTCGGGTTGGTTTTGAAGTTTCCATGATCTAAATATGGCTCAGGGGTAGGTGGGGAGTTCGCAATTTGTTGTTTCGGTTACGATAAAATTATAGAACGAATCATCGCACCGATGGAAGGTACTGTTGGAGGCGGTTTTCTGCTATCCACGGCCTCGGATCGGTAACGTGACTAAAAGGCAGGATTTGCCGAAAACATAGGCTCCACAATGTTTAGCTGTGTAAATCTTCTGGCCCACAGAAGATGCTTCGGGTGACCATCCGGCATTCGACCCGCCCCAGGGTGTCTGTGGGAGTTGTTCTGGGTACAGTGCCTGTATATCCTTCCGCCTCTAGCCCTCACACAGGGCGGTTTTCTTGTATCGATACCTCGCTTCTTGACTAAGCCTGACCGATGAAGATCACTGAAATCGAGGTCACCCGGCACATCGTGCCCTGTGATCCGCCTTATCCGGCTGCCTGGGACAGCATCCCGCGGGCAACACTGCCCATGACTATCGTGCGGGTAAGGAGTAATACAGGGCTGGAGGGGTTCGCTTCGGGAGACCCCTGTTACGGGATCGAGGACTACCGAAAGTATTTCATCGGGCAGGACCCACGGGAGATGGATCGTCACACAACAGTCATTGAAAACATCGGTGTGCACCACAGCCGCATGTGGCCGCTTGACCTCGCGCTCTGGGACCTTAACGGCAAGATCGAAGGTCAACCGGTCTGGAAGCTCCTGGGCGGCACCAGCACCGATGTGCCCCTGTACGCCTCGACAGGGAGCCTCAGGCCCGCCGAAGTGTTGGCTGATATGGGCAGAGGGTACCGGGCGCAGGGCTACCAAGCAGTCAAACTGCGGTTCGGGCGCACCAGCGAAGACAGTGATATCGCAGCACTGGCTGCCGTTCGAGAGGCGGTCGGAGACGACATGGCAATCATGGTCGATCTGAACCACGGCTGGAGAATGCCGTGGGACACTCACCCGGTTCCTTCTCTCGAAGAGGTCATGGCGCTCGAAGAACGTACTCGTGAACACGGCCTGTTTTGGCTCGAAGAGCCATTGCATCGGGGGGACTATCCGGGCATGCGGGCATTGCGTGACCATGCGCAGTGTCGAATCGCGGGGGGTGAGGTGACGCGCGAGTTGCACGAGTTCGCTCAGATCCTGCGCGATGGCTGCCTGGATGTGTATCAGCCGGACGTCGTTTTTGTCGGTGGCATGAAAAGACTGATCGACCTGGGGCTGAAGGTGTTTGAAGAAGGGTTCTGGTTTACGCCTCACACCTGGGGCAATGGTTTAGGAGTGATCGTCAACGCCCATCTGGTTGCTGCTGTCGGCGGACGGCGGGGCCAGAAACCCGTATGGCTGGAATTTGCGCACGACCCGCCCGAGTTCACCGAAACACCGCGCGATGTTCTTCTCTCTGAGCCCTTGACACCACGCGATGGCTTGCTGCAATTGAGCGACCAGCCGGGTTGGGGTGTTGCACTGAATGAACAGGCACTCGCTGATACCCGTGTCGCTTGAAAGATTCCCAGGTGGGCGGAGCTGTATCCCTGATGGGGGGAACAGAGTCACGGAAGTGGATGCACAAAACCTTCAAGCCAGGGTCCCGTGACTCGGCAGTAGCGAATATCAAGAAGCCGATGGCCACGATTCGTCCGGCAACCCCCGAAGATTTTTCAGCCATCAAGGCGCTCAACGACGCTGTGGTGGCGCTCACGAGCCCGATGGATGTTTCGCGAATCGCGAGCCTGCACGCGATAAGTTGTTACCACCGGGTAGTCGAAGAAGGCGGAACCGTATCTGCGTTTCTGCTCGTGTTTGGTCCTGCCTCCGGGTATGACAGCCCATATTATCAGTGGTTCGATCAGCGATACGATGATTACGCCTACATTGACCGAATTGTCGTTCGCGACCGAGCGCAGGGCCAGGGTCGAATGCTCTATGAGAATCTGTTTTCTTGGGCTGGCCAGCGCGAGGTGCGCTACATCGTCTGTGAGTACAACGCTGAGCCTCTGAACGAGGTGTCCCGGAAGTTCCATGCGGCGCTTGGATTCAAAGAAATATCCATTGAGAAACTCAGTGCAGCCAAGCAGGTCTCTATGCAGTTAAAGGCTCTAAAGGCACTGGACGAGTAGAACCGGCCGGTGGAACCGGCCGGGATGTGGCGTTACTCGTTACGCAGAAAAGAGTCAGGGTCCTCGGGCAGAATCTGGCCCCCATCGACGACAATCGCCTGGCCCGTCACGAACTTGGCCTGGTCAGAGGCGAGGTAGACCATTGCGTAGCCGATGTCGTCAGTGTCACCCAGGTTGCCCGCCGGTATGACCTTGGCGACTTCTTTGACGCCCTCCTCACCGTAGAGCACATTCAAGCTTTCGGTTAGGATGTTGCCGGGGCTGACGGCATTGACCGTGATACCGTCCTTGGCCAGTTCCAGGGAGGCGGCTTTGATGAAAGCATTGACGCCCCCTTTGCTGGATGAGTAGGCCGCAAGCTTGGCCTGTGCGACGTCAGGTCCGGTGATCGAAGAAGTGAACAGGATTCTTCCCCATTGTTGTTTTCGCATAATGGGAATACAGGGTTTGGTCAGCAGAAAGCAGGATCGCAGGTTGGTGTTGATGGTGTCGTCCCAGGTTTCGATCGGCATTTCTTCCATCAGCAGATCGGGGTAGATACCGGCGTTGTGACACATGATGTCCAACCGGCCATGGGTGCCAGCTACGTGTTCAATAAGCGCCCGGCACTCATTCTCTTCGCGGATGTCGGCCCTGAAGAACTCGGCGTGTCCACCGTCGCCATTGATCGAGCTGACCACCTTTTCACCGTCCTCTACGGAGCGAGCTGCACAGACGACCGTCGCGCCTTCGCTGGCAAACACCCGGGCGATGCCCTCACCAATACCCCGGCTGGCGCCGGTGATGACTGCAATCTTTCCCTTAATGCTGATGCTCATCTGCGTCTCCTCCGCTTTTTCTAGCGACGTTGCCCGGTCTGTGCCGGCAGTGGTGCGACAATGGTCTAGCGGGTCGCCTGTTGTCGTTATGCCATAGACAATCCGAATGGTAAAGGGTGGATCTTCAGTTGTTTAATCCAGTTCGACTGGGGCATCCAGACATTGGGTGACAAAACTGCCTGGAACTTCGAGGCCGGTTGCGATTTCGCTCAGCAGCTCCAATTCGACATCCGAGACCGGTTTTTCAGTTGTTGCGATCAAACAAATGTCACGCATGACCTGCATGCGTTGGGTTAGGCTGTTTCGTTTCCTGGCCTCTGTGATCCGCCTGGGCAGGTCTTCGCGCAGGCGCCGGCTGTCGAGCGCATCCACCGCGTAGGCTTTGCCGAGAAAGCGTTTCAATGCTGCGCGTTCCCTGTCACTGATCCCCTCGTAGGCATCGGCAATGACCACGGCCGCTGCCAGGAACAGATCACGCATCGCCCGGCTGGCGTCGGTTTTGCCCCGCATATAGTCAGGTTCCATCAGGCTCATCAATTGCTGGACCTTGTCTTCCAGAGCCGGTTTGTCGTAGCCACTGGCCAGCATCAGTGATGACTCGTGAAAGAACGTCAGAGCCTTGACTCGCAGCGGACTGAATGGGTGGGTTGAGAACCAGTCCTGCATCGGTGCACCCTGACCGGGCTCGTCATCGAAGGCCAGCATATCATCGACCTGGCTCAGGAATTCGTCCAGCTTGAAGGTCACGACATTCTCACTGGTGATTCCGGAGGCCAGCTTGAACAGTGCTCTGGCCACGCCGTCCAGGTCCTCGGCACAGAACGCACCCGCCCGATCAGCCGAGACCTCCGCATAGCGCGACCAGGCGAAGAGGTCGAGGGCAAGGTCGGCCGGTGGTGGTCGGCGACCCCGAAGAATGTAGCCAATCGGCACTTCATGGTGGTGGTAGACGTGGTGTCCGAGCTCGTGCCCCATGACAAATAGAAGCTCCTGGTCGGCGAATGCTTCAAGCAGACTGGAGGAGAACATGATGAACACCCGTCCCTCCTCGGGCTTGAAACAGGCAGCATTGAACTGCGGGCTCGCATAAGCATAGAGTTCCAGCGGCGTCTCGATCCCGAGTCGCTCCACGCAATGATCGGCTTTGGCGTGCAGGCCGGCCGCCATAGCGCGGCTCAGCCGCACTGATGTCGTCAGCAGTTGACGGCGGGTTGCGGGCTGCTCACCTTTTTCTTCCAGGCGCTTTATCCGGGCGATAACACGTTTGATGTCGGGATTCTCCAGCAGTACCTGGCTCAGCTTGAGGTCGTTGGCACAGCGAATTTTGGCGGCAGTCATCTTGATAATGAGAAGGATTTCATAGCAAAAGGGCTTGTGGGTTTAGGACGCAGGCTCTGCGAACTGACACTGGAATTCTGCCTTTGCGAGGACTTCCTTGAAGTGCCGCCGGCACATCGACACGTAAGCCTCGTTACCGCCGATCTGGATTTGAGCACCGGCATGCAGGGGATTGCCTTGCGCATCCAGGCGTACGGTCATCGTTGCTTTCTGACCGCAGTGACAGACTGTCTTGATCTCTTTCAACTCGTCAGCCAGTGCGAGCAGGATCTTGCTGCCCTCGAACAGTTCGCCCCGAAAATCAGTACGCAGGCCGTAGGTGAGCACTGGGATATTGAGTTGGTCGACCACTTCGGCCAGTTGCGTTACCTGGTCGTGGCTCAGGAACTGTGCTTCATCAACCAGAATGCACGCCAGCACCGTCTGCGCCAGGTGTACCTGGACCAGACGGAACAGGTCCTCTGCCTGGCCGAATATGATCGCATCCGCTTCCAGTCCTATACGCGACCGGATACGACTCAGCCCTTCACGGTCGTCGATCTTTGGCTTGAGGACTAAAGTAGACATACCCCGCTCGGCATAGTTGTGGCTGGACTGCAGGAGGGTTGTGGTCTTCCCGGCGTTCATAGCGGAGTAGTAGAAGTAAAGCTTGGCCACGGGTTAGCAGAGTGTGAGATTGATCAGATTGTCGTTCAATGATTCCGGGCTCGGACAACTGTTTTACAGTGGCTGCACAGCTGCATTCTGGTGATGAAGGAAGTCCGATATCGGGTTAGGGACATGGTGGTGCGATTTGTCCGAGTATGGTGCTCATCTTTACATCATCAATCCATCACTGGCAACAACCACTTCTCCAGTGATGTAGTCGGATCCGGATATACGCAGAAGGTAAACGGCATTTGCTGCATCTTGGGGTTGGCCCAGGCGACCTGAGAGTTTGGTTGGCAGTGTCTTCATTCAGGTACCGGTTCGTTTTGATCTGCCGCCAGCGGGAGTTCGGCTGCAGGCGGGCCAGAAGAGATCGCGTTGGTCGGTGCAAGTGCCAGGGCCTCTTTATCGCTATATCCGATCAGGCGAAGACGTGCTGCAGTCATAGTTGCGGGGAGTGCCGGGTTTGGCAGGGTATTGCCCTGCTGTATCCGCATCTGCCAATCGGTGTATTCGTGGGTCGGGCCATAGATGTGCGGCCGGTGGGTTGTGGTGATCTGTCTGGAAACGACCTTCTTGCGGGTCTTGATCAAAGAGGCGCTGGCTCTTGTCCGTGGCACCATACAGACGAAGACCGCGGCCCGAGACAGCTGGTGTAACGTGTCGACAGCCCGCCCGCTGCTGCCGGGGCTGTTGCAGTGGGCGGTGCGGGAATCCCAGCACAGCATGTCACCCGGCCGAAGAAGAACTCGCACGGGCGTTGCTGACGGGCCAGTGAGCACCGGGTCGTCAAGGGGGATCTCGAAATAGTCCTCGGCAGTGGGCAGGGTGGCAACGACGTCAGGATAGCGTTCAGCGTAGTCTGAAAATACATGGTGTGATCCTTCTATCAGCAGGTTGCCGGCGCCGTCGCTGGACATGGGCAGCAGGTTGACAAGGCCCTGAACACAGTCAAATCCGGGCCGCTGGCCTGGATGCTGATCGACATGGAACCATCTTTCATGACTTTTCCAGCTCAGATCGTAATGCCAAGGGCGCATGACGCAAGCGCCGTCAAATGAGACCAGCAGATCGTCGTCCTGCCAGAGCGTAGCGAAGGCTTTCCTGATCTCGGGCCGGTCGCGGACTCCCCAGCAGAACTCGCTCTGGCCGATACCGCAGTAGGCTAGGATTGCGCCCCGGTTCAATGAGGGTGGCCAGTAGCGGTAGCTCTCGAGCCGACTCTGCAGAACGCGTCCGCTGGTGACTTCCCCGATCCATTCCCAGAATCGCGCCAGGGCCTGTTGGCACTGTGCCGGAGAGATCACCTGGTCAAACACGACGTACCCTAGTTCTTGAAGGTGAGTCGCGGCCTGTGGATCGTCGCAGGCATAACGTCGCGGTTGAGTACTGGTCACAAGCCGGGTGTTCTGTCGCGTCAACCAGGCGTCAGATTTTCTCGTTCTGGCCCTAATGGTCACGATACCTGAAATTCGTTGGAGTGTAAGTTCGTAAGACTTTCAACCATAACCCGGCGGGGCCTGAAAGCCACCCAGCGCCTCTTCCATCAGTCTGGCGAATTCGAGCGCAGTATTGTCTTCCATATAGTCAGCGACAATCTGCAGGCCACACGGTAGGCCGGAACGGGTGAGACCGGCGGGTGCGACAGTAGAGGGCAGGTAAACCACTCCGGAAAGGCCCGCCCAGAACAACTGGTCGATTGCGGGCTCCTGGCGGCCATTGATGAGGATGGTGCGGTCCGGTCGTTCACCGGCATGGTCGTGTACAAATGCGGCAGATGCAGCGATCGGGGATAGTAGCAGGTCGTATCTGCTGAAAAAATCCGCCCAACGACGGCGCATCTGCTCGCGCTCATTGTGTAGTGCAAACCAGTCACGGTGGCGGATCGTCACGCCGCGGTCCAGATAGGCGCGGTAGCTCGTGTCCTCGGGCGTTCGAGCCTCGCCAGTCGTCAGGTGAGAACGGTATTCTTCGTCGCTGAAGCTGGCGCCGGTGGCCGCGCGCAACAGCAGGAGGTATACCGCCTGGTAGCGGGTCCAGTCGAAACCCGGTGTGGCATTACGGTCCACCTGGACCCCGGCTTTCTCCAGGGCATCGACGGTGGCCAGCAGCTGTTCGCTGAGTTCGTCATCCTGTGCACAGGCCGGGCTTTCCATCAGCATGCCGACTTTGAATGTGCGAAGGTCGGTCTTGCGGGTGCCTGGGAGGTGTAGCCGCCAGGCTTTCTGGTCGGCGCCAGTAGTACCGGCGACGATGTCTAACAGAACCTTCAGGTCGCTGGCGCTGCGGGCCAACGGGCCGCCGACCGAGATATCCACATGGGCATGATTACCGGGCAGCAGGTGGCCATGCAGCGGTACGATCCCCATAGTCGGTTTGTGGCCGAAGACACCGCAGTAGTGAGCGGGGTTACGGATCGAAGCGCCGATATCACTGCCGATCTCCAGGCTCGCCATGCCAGTCGCCAGCGCCGCCGCCGATCCCCCGGAAGAACCGCCAGGGGTGCGAGTGAGGTCCCAGGGATTGTTGGTCGTGCCGTAGATCGTGTTGAACGACTGCCAGTCTGACAGTTTCTGCGGGATGTTGGTCTTGCCGTAAATGATTGCCCCGGCATCGAGCAGGCGTTGAATGGCAACCGCGTTGCTCTTGGGATAATTGTCGACCATCTCAGGTATGCCCCAGGTCGACGGGGAACCGATCCAGTCATAACTGTCCTTGATCGTCATCGGTACACCGTGTAGGGGGCCCAGGGTCCGGCCGGCGGCCAGCACGTCGTCGGCCCAGCGGGCTCTGGCTTGGGCTTGCTCGATCTGGGTGAAAACGACTGCGTTGACCGCCGGATTGTGTGCTTCGTACCGCGCAAGATGCTGGTCGAGCAGTTCCGCAGCACTGATTTGTTTGCGCTGCACCATCTGTGCGAGTTCCAGTGCAGGGCGCAGTGTCAGTTCATTCATGATCGTTCGGGCGTCACTGGGCTGTCAAAAGCATGCAGGCCTGCAAGTTCGGAAGTCACATCCGGGTCAGGCCGAAGGGTGTTTTAACGTTCCATTATAGCGAGGGATCTGGTGGCTGCTGTAGCCAGCCTTGGTCAACTGGTGCCCGGGTGACGGGTGTTCCCGGACGTTATACTTCGATTAAGACACCAAACATCACAGGGAAATATGCCAGGCCGGCAACAGCCCCCCGACAAGCCGCACGACTGGGTGGAGCGCACAAAGCTCTTCGATCTCGAGGCTCTGCCGGGCGCGACGTTCGGTGGCCAGCTTCGGCTTCACCTGGAAGGGATCGAGGATCTCGCTCGGGTCGTGGCGGCCCTAAAAACGGATCCTGATTTGCTTGCCGAAGTGTTCTATGCTCGTGATGGATTGCTGTTTTTGCCGGGAATGAATGCAATCTCGACCGACCCCTCGTTGCTGGTCGAACTGAGTTCCCTGTTTGGGCCGGAGGTCGAGAACTATCAGCATACACTGACTGTAGACAGGGCGATTCATCCGAGGGTTCCTGAAATATTTCAGGTCACCAACCTGCCGCCCACATCCAGGCAGCCGCCAAAAAAACCGGAGCCGGTCTTGACCGAAGATGGCGCGTTGCCCACACAGTTCCCACACCGGCGCGGCTGGCATACCGATCAGAGTTTCCGCAGACCACCACCGGACGTGTCTTTGTTTTATGCAGTGATTCCATCGCCGCAAGGGCAGGGTCAGACGCTGTACGCCGATGGCGCTGGTGCCTATGAGGCGTTGGCTGACGAACTCAAGGACACGGTCGAGAATCTGGAGGGAATCCACGCGTTACCTGGTATCGGCCGTTCGGAGTATGCCGTCAGGGCAGGAGAGCTCCCAAAACCGTTGCTGGCCCACCAGCTACCACAGCGCCAGCCCGTGGTGCGTGTTCACCCGGTCACAGGCAGGCGATCGCTGTTCCTGTGTGAAGCCGGTCAGATGGACTGGATCGAGGGGCCGTTTGTTGGCCTGGAACCTGGCCCTGATGGCGAAGGCGGCCGGTTGCTTTATCGGTTGATGTCCCACCTGACCCAGCCGGCGTTCACCTATGTCCACAACTGGACAACGGGTGACCTGGTGATTTACGACAACCGGTCTTTACTGCACTCTGCAACCTGGTTCGATTCGGACAATCACCAGCGACTAATGTGGCGCACAACGACCCGTGGTAATCCGGGCGCCCAGTACGCTGATGAAGGTCGCAGTTGGCTGCCGAAGAACGGAATCAGGCAGATGGAAGGTCTGGAAGATACGTAAAACACCCTTTTAATAAATCATGAGAGAGGTTGAAGTCATCTGGAATATGTTGACGCTTGCCTAGTAGGGGTAGTTGAGATTTTCCTCCAGAGTATCGGTTAAGAAAGCGTTGCTAGGATGCTCGAGCACATTCGTATAGAGTAAAGTGACCCTGTGGATTATCCATGACTACACGGGTATTAGAAGCCTGCGAAATACCGCAATTAGTGGTTCTGAGTAGCCGGGCTGAAGTCTTCCTTCCTTTACATTGGTCAAATGATCCAGGTCGCTATAATATGTTGGGCCTTACTCAGGTGATTAAAGGAGAATTAAAATGGCATCAGTAGAAGCAAAAGATTTTGCAACAGCGGCAGATGAAGTCATGACCCCCAGCAATGCAAGGGTCGAAATGGTAAACGTCGGCGGCCAAAGGGTCATGAAACTAACAGCACAACCCGGTTGGAAATGGTCAACGGACATCAAGCCTATGATTGGGACCGAGAGCTGCGAAGCCAAACATATCGGGGTTATAGTGGAAGGCGCAATTACATGTCGCCATGACGATGGGACCGAAGTGACCTATTCAGCTGGCAGTGCCTATGCCATCGAACCGGGTCATGATGCTTGGGTTGAAGGTGATACTCCAGCTGTCGCGTACGAATTTCATGGTCTTTGGGGCGAGAAAGGCTGATTTGCCTCAGCCTATAAGGGCCAAAAAAAGCCTGCTAGATCCCCGTTTCCTATTAGCGGTCAATCTTCCCGCTAAAGCCCTCAAAAGGGCACTATTGAACATTAATGTGCACTTGCTAAGTTTGTGATAATCGTTGTTAAACCGTGCTTTAGAGTCATTGAGTGAGTCGATGGACCCAGATGGAAGGTCTGGAAGACAACTGAATTCAGCAGCGGGTTCCTGTAAGCAAGGGAACGAAGCGCACCCCTTCGGCATCGACGGTTCGCAGGTGACCCTCGTCACGGGTGATTGTTCGCAGGTGTTGGCTCCGCCGCCCGCCGACCGGTGCGACCAGGCAGCCGCCGGGTGCGAGCAGTGAGAGAAGAGGTTCCGGTACGGTTTCTGCGGCTGCTGTGACAAGTACAGCATCAAAGGCGACTCGATTGGGCCAACCCTGCGTCCCGTCGCCGTGCCGCAGTGTCACATTAGTGATATTGAGGCTCGATAGCGTCTCCCCTGCCAGGGCCGCTAGTGGTTCGATTCGCTCAACCGAATAGACCTGTTCGAACACTCGGGCAAGCACGGCGGTCTGGTAACCACAGCCAGTACCGATCTCGAGCACATCACCGTGTTGAGCCGAGCAAGCCAGCAGCTTCTCCGTCATCAGGGCGACCACGAACGGCTGGGAGATCGTCTGGTCATGGCCGATGGGCAGCGCATGGTCGGCGTAGGCTTGACTCAGTTGGCCCGGGTCGATGAAGCGGTGCCGCGGAACCTGTTGAATGGCTGCCAGCACGTCGCTGTTATGGATACCTTTACGCCGCAGGGTCTCGACCAGCCGGGCCCGGGCCGGGCCGGTGTCAGCTTCAGTTTCGATGTCTTTGAGTGTACCCACCTAATCTCGAGCAAACGAGCACCCGGGTCAAAGCCGGGTTGGGTTGGGGGTATCTCCGTAAACGTCTGCTGGATCGAATACTTTCTCTGACTGATTGAATGTCAGAGCCAGCCCGGGGTTGTCTTGCACATCGATCCCGAACGGTACAGTGCGGTAAAAACAGGTACGGTAACCAACGTGGCAACTGGCGCCACCCTGGACATCGACCTGCAGCCAGATACAGTCCTGGTCATCGTCGATTCTGATTTCTTTGACGATCTGTACCAGGCCGCTGGTTTGCCCTTTATGCCACAGGGTCTGTCGGCTGCGCGAGTAGTAGACCGCTTCCCCCAATTGGATCGTGTGGCTGAGCGCTTCCCGGTTCATGTAGGCGTGCATCAGAACCTCGCCACTGTCAAAGTCTGTTGTAACTACGGGAATCAGGCCATCAGCATCGAATTTCGGGGCGAGGCTGGTCGATTCCTCTACCTGTTCGACGCTCGTCCTGTTATCAAAAATAATGGTATCCAGCATAGGTGCGGTCTCCTTAAGGTCGATTTTACCGCAATACTGTTCGGACCTCTGTTAATCAACCGTTACCGCTGCCGATTGTTGATTTGTCCCTTGCAGTGTTTGCAATGGAGATCATTCGCCGTGGCGCCTTCTGCAGGATGTCATAATAGACCGGGCTGGATCCTGTTTGTATCCATTGGATCGGAGGCGTCGCTGCTGATTCCTCGTGGGGATCGATCGCTTTAATTAATGGGCTGGAATGCTGATGGTATTCATCGACAAGATCACTGAATACAAGGACAACATCGATGCTTTGAGAACCATCGATAGTATGGAAGTTTATCGCTGGATGATCTCCCTGGGGAAAAAATTATCCAAGGATCCGCTGAGCGAGAGCAGGCGCTCAGACCATACCAAGGTGAGCTATTGTCAGTTCGACCTGTACGTAGACTGGGAAGACGGTCGGTTCAAAGCCTACAGCAACGCAATGATCGCTGGCGGTTATGCCTACATGCTGCTCGATATTTTCAATTCTTCGCCGATCGAGGAGGCCCGCCAGATCACGGTCGAGCATTTCAGGGCGATCAAAATGGACGAGTTGCTCTCGATGAACCGGGCCAACGGGTTTTATCAGATGATCGAGATGATGCAGGGCAGGTTACAGATCGTCTAAACGGTTGCTTCAGCTCTGACATACGACACTAACGCTGTGTCAGGTCGCACTTGGGACAACGACCAGGGCATGCCGATCCCGACCTTAGACTCACCCTATTCGGTCAACCTGAAAAACGTCTCAGTGGCCAAGGCAGTCAACGAGGGAATCTGCAAGTTTCTGAAGCAGCTGCGGGTAAAGGTCTGGCCCTGGTCGCAGTGAGGCACCCAGAGGATCCAGGATCCCGATCCTCGCGCGACTGCCTTCGATCACGGCTGGCACCAGGCTAGAGCGCAATTGGGGTTCTGTGAAGACGCAGGCGATGTCGCGTTCGCGTACGATGTTGCGGATCCTGGTGATTCGCGCCGGGCCGGGGCTCGCTGTATCACCGGGCGAGACCGTGCCCGTTGCCTCGATCTCGAAGCGGTGTTCAAAATAGTGGAAGGCGTCATGCAAGACTAGAAATGGCTGGTCGGATACTGGGGACAATTGTGAGGCCAGGATGGTGGTCAAATGCGCAAGATCGGCCGATCTGGTTTGTGCGTTTAGCCGGTACCTTGCGGCATTTTCAGGGTCTATTTCTGACAGTTCGGCTGCAATCGTATCGAGCCAACGGCGAGCATTCTCCGGATCGAGCCACATATGAGGATCGCCGTTCTCGTGGTTGTGCTTGTCGTGTCGCGTGGATTGGTCTGTGACTACGTAACCACGTTCAGATTGGTGGTTGTCTTCGTCCTTTCGGGGGTGTGGGTCGAAGCTGGGACCCGAACGGAAGCGGTGCTTGAGAGTACCTGGGCTCTCGGACAGCGTGATCACCACTGTATCCTTGGCGACTGACCTCAGGGCGTGCTCGAGCCAGGGTGTCAAGCCGTGGCCGACGTGGAAAACGATCTCGGCACTGTGAAGCACGCGGGCCTGCGATGGCCGCATGGCGAAACCATGCGGTGTGGTGCCGGGCGACACGATCAGGTCGGGTTCACCCATCTCACCCATCACCTGGCTGACCAGCGAGTGTACGGGTGGAATATCAGTGGCGACTTTCGGTACCTCGGCCAGCGCGCCAGTCCCAGCAAAAGACAAGCCGAATCCGAGCGCACTGATGAGACGAGCGAGCCTGCAGTTGGTCATTGAAAGGAAGTGATCGGGAGTGTCGTCAACCCCTGGAGCCAGCAACTACGTTATAATATAACATTACAGAATATGATAAACCAACACGACATGCCCCCCAGGGCGTTCACCGATCACGACCATGGGCTCTGTGCGCAGGCTGCGCTTGCCTCAGCCCGAAACCTGTGTGCCCGGCGCAGCCTCAAATTGACTCCGGCCCGCGAGACGGTGCTTAACATCTTGCTCGAGTCCCACGCAGCGCTTGGGGCCTACACCATACTGGAAAAGCTCGCTCGCGCAGGCTTCAGGGCGCAACCGCCGGTCGCCTATCGTGCACTGGATTTCCTCGTCGAGAACGGTTTTGCCCACCGCATCGAGAAGCTCAATGCGTTTGTGGCCTGCAGTCGGCCAGAGCAGGGGCATGATCCGGCCTTCATGATCTGCTCGCACTGCCGTCTCGTGGCCGAGACGTCGACCACACCCGGTAGAGGGGTGCTGGGCAGAACCGCCCAGGCGATCGGTTTTGAAATTGAGCGCACCGTGGTCGAGGTCGAAGGCATCTGCGCGGGCTGCCTGGACACGGGTCCTGCGTGAACTTGATCCAGACCCGTGGGGTCGGCGTTCGCCACGGGGCCGTGCAAATTCTGCGGGATGTGGACTTCTCGATTCGACGCGGCGAGATCGTGACCGTTGTTGGGCCCAATGGTTCGGGAAAAACAACGCTTCTACAGGTGCTGATTGGGGCGCAGAAACCAACAGAAGGCACGGTCCACCGGGAACCCGGCACGCGGGTCGGCTACGCCCCCCAGCGTCTTGCCATAGATCGTACGCTGCCGATGACAGTCACCCGCTTTCTAGCATTGTCTGGCACCCGAAATGTCCGTTCGATTCGGTTGATGATTGAAAGGGTCGGGATACCCGAGCGTGAAACACGCCAGATGACTGATCTCTCAGGTGGAGAATTTCAACGGGTATTGCTGGCCCAGGCGCTTTTGAACGAGCCAGATATTCTGGTCCTCGATGAACCCACGCAGGCTCTGGATCAACCAGCGGAAGCGGCATTCTACCGGCTCATCGAGCAGGTACGGCAGGACCTTGGGTGTGCGGTACTGATGGTTAGCCACGACCTTCACGTCGTCATGCGGGCTTCTGATCGTGTGATCTGTCTCAACGGGCATGTCTGCTGCGAAGGGTCACCTACGGTTGTTTCGGCGGCTCCAGAATACAGGGCGCTTTTCGGACTGGGTACCGAAGGAGCATTGGCGCTGTATCGCCATGAGCACGATCACGTCCATCACGCGGAACACTGAGCCGAATGCTGGATGATTTCCTCGTCAGAGCAGCCCTTGCCGGTGCCGGGCTGGCCCTGGCTGCGGGGCCCTTGGGATGTTTTGTGGTATGGCGGCGCATGGCCTATTTTGGTGACGCAACAGCTCATGCTGCGATCCTCGGTGTGGCCTTGTCGCTGGCTTTTTCGCTGTCGATCTTTTCTGGGGTGCTGGTGGCAGCTTTTGTAATGGCGCTTGTGGTATCAACGCTGTCTGGCCGGGTTTACGCGATGGATACGTTACTGGGGGTCGCCGCACATGGCGCATTGGCACTGGGCTTGGTCGCGGTCTCTATGCTGTCCGAGGTTCGGGTCGATCTGATGGGTTATCTGTTCGGCGACATACTGGCAGTCAGCCGGACCGATCTGGCAGTTATTGGGCTCGGCGTGGTGGCGGTTTTGTCGATGCTGGGGTTGCGCTGGCAGGCCCTGTTGATTACCACGCTCAACACCGACCTTGCCGCTGCCAAGGGTATTGCTGCAGGCCGGGAACAACTCGTGCTGACCGTGTCGCTGGCTGTACTGGTCGCCGTCGCAATCAAGGTGGTGGGCGCTCTGCTGATCACCGCCATGCTGATTATTCCAGCCGCTGCGGCCCGCTCCTTTGCCCGGACCCCGGAGGCCATGGCGATCATGGCGGCTGTGATCGGGGTCGTCTCAGCCATGGCTGGATTGACGTTGTCGTTCCACCTGGACACCCCGACGGGTCCGACGATCGTGGTCTGTGTGACGGGGATTTTTGTGTTCTCCAACCTGATCATGCTGGTTCAGCATCGACTGTAAGGCGAGCAGCAATCGGTCGGCCGTATCCTCCAGCACTTTGTCGTTGAATTGGGGCGTCACTGGCTCCACAGTTGGAACTGTGACTCGGATGTCCCGTTCGATGAAGCGGCCCGAGCCAGGGGGGGCAGTTCGAAGGATTGACGACTGGCCTTGCCATCGAATAGTTTTCTGATCCAGATCAGTTCAGCGACAATGGTAAAGCGTTATAAAGATAGGCCGGTGGCCAGTGCAGATCCGGCATACGGTCACCCCTCCTACGTTGTAGTGTGATTTGCCCCGCCACCCCGGCGGGGCATCTTTTTATCAGATCCCGATTGCCAAATTGTTCCAGGATCCGGCGACGGCCAGGCTGACCTCAATCGGTGGAGAACCCGGCACCTTCCGGGGCCTCACCTTCGGCCCAGCTGTGTTGCCACATGTGATGCTCGCAGACTTTTTCTCCGCGAAGGTAAAACAATTCTGCCCCACGCTCGACGATCTGCTTGCCGGTCTCAGGTGGCACCATCGTGAGCCTGCCAGATCTTCTCGACCTCGCGAATGAAAGCGACCGGATCGACCGACAGCGCAGGACTTTGCTCTTCGTCTTCCTGTGCCATGCGTTTAATGCCCGTTGCCCCGCAAGACTTGGCCAGGATAATGTCCGGTGGACTCACCGTCGAGAAAAGTCGGCACACCGCTTACCACCGTAGCGTCAATCCCTTCGGCCTTTTGCACCAGTCGGCGTGAACCGCCGGGCAGGTCGGTCTCCACTGTCGGTAGCTTCGGTTTGATGGTGGCCTCATCAAACACAACCAGGTCTGCCTGGTAACCAGGGCGCAGTAGGCCCAGGCCGCTGAGTTCGAAAGCCGATGCGTTATCGAAGGTGACCATCCGTACGGCTTCCTCCAAAGTGAACACCTCGCGCTTGCGTACCCAGTAACTCAGCAGGTGGGTCTGCAGTGAAGAGCCCATTTCCTGGCAGACATGGGCTCCCGAGTCAGAGAACGTCGCCAGCGTGCGGGGATGCTGAAGCATGCCGAGAACCTCCTCAGGGGTCTCGTTCACGAGCGGCTGGACGAAGAGCTGATCAGCATCCTCGATTATGAGATCGAGCATCACCTCAACCGGGTGCTGGCTACGTTGTCTGGCGAGCTCACCGACCGTTGGGTCGTCCCAATCGACGCCCTTCAGAGCAAAGAGGTTACCGTAGTCTGGTCTTTTCGGGTCCGTGGTCGCTGCGCCGCCGCCCTGGAAGGTGTCGTCGCGCGGTTTCATTGCAGCCTCATCGGCAACCAGGGCAGCCCGCACCGTCGGATCGGCAAAGCGTTTCTGCTGCTCCTCGATGGGCAGGCTGCGCAGGGCTTGCCAGGCCGGTAGATTGTCAAACGGCAGGTAAGACTTGATCGAGAAAAGGGCAATGATCGGCCGGGTCGTGGTTTGGCCATACATGCGCCCGCCCCTCGCGACCGTCTCGTCAAGGAATTGCATCTGCGCCTGCCAGGGATAAGGGTCGATACCCTGGTGGGTCGACAGTGTCCCGAACATCACTGGCCGGCCGCTGTCCACGGCCACCTTCTGCAGGCGTTGGAGAAAGGTCTGGTGCGCCTCGCCGCTGGACATGTCCGGGCCGATCTGGAAAATCCCGCGGTTCTGCTGCGCCATGACATCGACCAGGTAATCGATTTCACTCCAATCGGCGATGCGGCTCGCAATGGGTGAGCCGTCTGGTGTGACGTGGGTTGTCGCCCGTGACGTGCTGAATCCGAGTGCCCCAGCCTGAAGCGCCTCGGATACCGATTTACCCATGCGGCGCAGATCGTCATCGCTGGCTGTCTCGTTCAGCGCACGCTCGCCCATCGTGTACATCCGTAGGGCGGAATGTCCCAGAAAGGCGGCGTAATTGATGGCCTTGGGCAGCTTGGCCACCGTGTCCAGGTACTCGGGAAAGGTCTCCCAGGTCCAATTGACTCCGGCCATCATCGCCTCGGTCGGAATGTCTTCGACGGCCTCCAGGCAACGGGCGATCCACTCACGCTGGTCGGGCCGACATGGGGCAAGGGCAAAGCCACAGTTGCCCATGACCACGCTGGTCACACCATGCCAGCACGAACAGCTGCCAAGGGGATCCCAGGCGACCTGGGCGTCCATGTGCGTGTGTCCATCGATGAATCCGGGCGCCACAATACGACCATCGGCATCGATGACCTGGTCTGCCGCAGTACGGATCCGGCCGATCTCTGCGATTCGACCGCCCTGGATGCCGATATCCCCCTGGTAACGTGGCGCACCGGAACCGTCGATCACGGTGCCGTTTTTGATCAAAAGATCATGTCCCATCGGCTGTCTCCTCAGGCTGGGGATCGGTTGCGTGACCCCGCTGGCATTCTGGTTCGCGCTCAAGCATAGGCACCCCCGCCTGGGCTTTCAAGCATCTCGGAAAGCTGATTGTAATCAAGGGCCTTGTGGTTTTTCCCGACACCCGTTATAACGCTCTGCCCACCCGAATGGTTTCGGGTGACCAAAGGAGCTTGTGTGATCGTTAAAATAAGGAGTGAGTTGTGTCTAGACGTCGTTTGTTTGTTGGAAAATCCAAGTGCAGTCAATTTCTGGTGATTCGAGGTTGGGCTGATTTCCCCGTGACCTGGAGTGGTGTCAAAAAAAGATGGTCTGAGATGTCCACCCGCCGGCGAACTGCCGCCCTATCGGCCATGGCTGTCGTCGCGTTTGTGGTCGTGTTCTAACCAGTACACCTCCATCGAGTTGAAAGAAGGGCAGGTGGCTGAGATGCCTGCCTTGTTCGGACCTTTCGAACCCCGGCTCAAGGTCCAGGGATGCGTTGGATTCGGATATCGATCGGTATTGTGCTGGGCTTAATACCCGACAAGGTCGCCGGTAGGCTAGTTGATTAGTGTGAAACCTGGGGTTTATGCTCTGGCTGACCCTACTCACAAGATCGGCAGAATCGGATCAAGGAGAACTCCTGATGGGATGGCGCCTCGGCATTGATATCGGCGGTACTTTCACCGATGTAGCCCTGGTCAATGATGCTGATGGCACCATCGGGATTGCCAAGACCCCGACTACGCCTGCTGATTTCGGTAAGGGAGTGTTGACCGGTCTGCAGGAAGCCATCAATCGTTATGGCGTCCCGCCCGGGGATGTTTCGCTGCTTTCCCACGCCACTACGGTGGTAACCAATGCGATTCTGGAGGAGAACGGCGCACGCACTGCACTGATCAGTACCAGGGGCTTCCGGGACGTTCTTGAGTTGCGGCGCTCAGCCCGCTCGGATCTGTATGACATGTTTCAGGATTCGCCCCGTGTGCTGGTACCCCGGCACCGTCGTCTCGAGATCACTGAACGGCTCGACGCGAGCGGGGCGGTAGTAGTGCCCCTGGCTGAGTCCGAGATTCCTGATCTAATCGATGTGCTCAAGAATCTCGAGGTTGAAGCCGTTGCGGTCACGCTGCTGTTCTCATTTCTGAACGATGACCACGAACGCAGGCTCGGAGAGGCACTGCGCGAGGCCCTGCCGGGGGTGCCGGTCTTTCTGTCCTGCGAGGTATTGCCGGAGGTGCGTGAGTTCGAGCGAACCAGCACCACAGCAGTCTGTGCCTACGTCGGGCCGATACTGGAATCTTATTTGAGGCGGCTGGAAACTGCGATCGCCAGCTTGGGGTTGCCCGAGCTGCGCGTAATGGGGTCAACCGGTGGGGTATTCGACGTCCGGGAGGCGCTGCGACTGCCGGTCAATTCGGTCGAATCCGGACCTGCGGCGGGCGTGATTGCTGCCCAGTTGATCGGTACGCAGCTTGGTGAATCCAACCTGATCTCCTTCGACATGGGTGGCACGACCGCCAAGGCGAGCCTGATCCAGGACGGCCAGATCGAGGTGACGGCCGAGTACGAGGTCGGTGGTTCGGGCAGTCAGAACCGCTGGATGACAGGGGCAGGTCACCCGATCCGGGTGCCGGTCATCGATCTCGCCGAGGTCAGTGCCGGCGGAGGCAGTATCGCCTGGATTGATCCGGCAGGCTCGCTACGGGTTGGCCCACACAGTGCCGGCGCGGAACCGGGTCCTGTGTGTTATGCACAAGGCGGGCAAGCACCGACCGTGACCGACGCCAACCTGGTCCTTGGCTATCTTGATGCACACTCGCTGCTGGACGGCGATCTGCCAATTGACTTTCAGCGCGCCGAGCAGGTGCTGGAGGAAAAAATCGGTCGACCGATGAACATGACTGCTCTGCAGGCTGCTGCCGCAATACGAGAGATTGTAAACAACGGCATGGCCGAGGCGCTGCGGATCGTGTCGATCGAACGGGGCCACGATCCGCGGGAATTCAGTCTGGTGGCTTTCGGTGGGGCCGGGCCGATTCATGCGGCCGCACTGGCGGAGGAGCTCGACATTCCCAAGATCATCGTTCCGCCGATTCCAGGAGGGTTCTCGGCTCTGGGGCTGGTCGTGACCGATGTGCGACGCGATTATGCAAGGACCCTCTACCGGCAGCTGGCTGACCTGGATGCCAGCGAGATCGACGCTGTCTGGTCCGAGTTGCAGGTGCAAGGTGAGGAGATGCTGAGCGCTACGGGTATCAGGCCCGACCGCTGGCAGTTCCGGCGTTCGGCTGATCTTCGTTATACCCGCCAGGCCTACGAGTTGAATGTGACTGCCACGAGCGGTGTATTCACCGAAGCAAGCAAAGAGCAGCTGGCCGAGGCATTTCATGCCCGTCACGAACAGACCTACGGGCACCGCAATGCCACCGAACCGGTGCACCTGGTTACGTTGCGGTTGAGCGCAGTTGGTGAACTACCACGACTCGAGATTGTTCACCGGGCTGATTTGTCCGGTGCTGGTGAGAAGTCTCAGCGGCCGGTCTGGTTCGCCGCGACCGGCATCACAGACTGCCAGGTGTACGATCGGGCCACCCTCGCTGGCGGCGTCAGTCTTATCGGTCCAGCGGTGGTCGAGTCGCTGGACAGCACTTTGGTGGTTCCGCCGGAGTGGATCGCACGCAATGATCACAATGGCTTCATCACTATGGAGCGATCCAAACATGAGTGACTCTTCAGATCAGAGCAATTCGATGGCCACCGATCCGGTCACCTTTGAGGTGGTCAAGAACACTCTCTACAAGGCGGCCGAGGAAATGAAGATCGTCCTTGCCAAGACAGCCTATTCCCCGATTCTCAAACTCGCGGGTGACTATTCATGCGGGATTTTCGATACTGACGGAAACATGGTGGCCCAGGGGCCGGACTTGCCTATTCACCTGGGTTCGATGCCCGACGCTGTTGCTGCCGTCATCGGTAAATTCAAAGGCAGGACTGTCGAGGGCGATGTCTATATCCACAACGACCCGTATTTCGGTGGTTCTCACCTGCCCGATGTCAACGTCATCGCACCGGCATTTTACGAGGACAGAATTCTCGGCTGGACCTGTGTTCGGGCGCACTGGCCGGATATCGGCAGCGCCACGCCTGGGAGCTACGGTGCGGTCACCGAAATCTACGGGGAAGGGCTACGCATGCCCCCGATCCGCCTCTATCACGGTGGTGACATCGACCCCAATGTCGAAGATCTGATCTTGGCAAACGTGCGTACGCCAGATGAGAGACAGGGCGACCTGCGTGCTCAGGTTGCCGCTAACCACCGGGCCTGCCAGAGATTGGCTGAACTCGCCTCGAAGTACGGCGTAGATGTCCTGACCCGCATCATGCAGGAGGTGATGGACTACTCCGAGCGCCTGATGCGGTTGATGCTGTCGGAACTGCCCGACGGCGTGGGCACTTTTGAGGATTTCTGTGACGGGGACGGGATCATAGAAGACGATGAAGACGAGGACACGACGTTCACCATTCGCATGCAGGTACAAAAGACCGGTGACTCGCTGGAAGTCGATTTTGCAGGTAGTGACCCTGCGGTTTCCGGACCGATCAATGCGCCGCTGTCGGTGACCGCGTCCGGTGTCTACTGTTCCCTGAAAATGATCGTCGACCCGAACAGCCTGATACCGCCGAATTCCGGGGCCTGGCGGGCTATCACGGTGAAAGCGCCAGAGGGTTCGGTCGTTAATGCGAGGTTTCCCTCTCCTGTGGTCTACGCCAATCACGAGATCAGCCACCGGGTCGCTGACATGACCTTCGGTGCCATGTCGAGCTTCATGCCCGATAACGTCATGGCGTGCAGCCAGGGTACGTCGGGTATTATCACGCTGGGTGGCCTGGACCCACGCAATGGGCAACGTTACGTGAGCTACGAGACGATCAAAGGTGGGCTTGGAGCCCGGCCGAACAAAGATGGTATCAACGTCGTGGCAGCCGGCATATCGAACACGATGAATACGCCGATCGAGATCCTTGAGCTGAGTTTTCCAGTACGGATCGACTATTACGAGATCACTGCCGACAGTGGCGGGCGCGGCCGCTATCGTGGTGGCTGCGGCTCACGGCGCGCCTGGACGATCGTCGGTCACGATGCCCGGGCGGCGGTCTGTCTGGAACGTACTAAGTCACCGCCGTTTGGTGTCTGTGGGGGCGAGGCCGGCACCCCGGCCAGCATTGCTCTCAAGCTGCCGGACGGGTCGGAGCGCAAGCTGCTGACCAAGGGCGGGTTCAATGCACCTGCTGGATCGCAGATCCTGCTCGAGGTCCCCGGTGCGGGCGGCTACGGTGACGATAGCGACCGTGATCCACAGGCCAGAGCGAGTGATCTTCTGGACGGTTATATCAGCCGTTGAAGGACCGCAACCGGGGCTCGCTCCGGGTGCTGGTACTGGTGCCGCGAACTCACTCCGAATAACCAGCCGAGAGCTTCAACGTTGCTCTGGATGATTAAATAATGCCCGAAAAACAAGAATACTGGGACGTGATTGTGATCGGTGCCGGTAACGCGGCTCACGCAGCTGCCGTATCTGCACATGAGAGCGGTGCGGCGCGTGTACTGATGCTCGAAAAAGCACCCGAGAACCTGCGCGGTGGTAACACGCATTACAGCGGTGGTTTGTTACGAGTTGCTTTCGACACCCCGGAGGCCCTGTTGGAGCTGGTTCCTGAGGTTCAGACCGAGGTGCCTGATTTCCTGGCTGGTGTGGCGCCTTACCCGGCCGAAGCGTTCTGGGCTGATCTACGCCGTGTGACGCGCAGTGGAGTAGATCCCGACCTGGGTGAACTGCTGGTGTCACGTTCTTTCGAGACGGCCTGCTGGATGGCAAGTCAGGGGGTCCGTATGGAGGCGGCCGTGTCGCTGGCAGCGATCGAGTATGGCGGTGTAATCAAGTGGCCCTCTGGAGCTGTGATCCGGGCGGTGGGCGAAGGGGTCGGACTGTCGAGCATGTGGTTCGAGATCGCCAGCAGGTGCGGCATTGCTTTGCGTTACGGGACTGGTGCGCAGCGCCTTGTCCAGGATGATTCCGGGAGAGTCAGCGGCGTGGTGGTCCGTGGTCCCGACGGGATTGCCCAGCTTGATGCCGGCAGCGTAGTCCTTGCCTGTGGCGGCTTCGAAGCAAACCCAGAATGGCGTGCTCGATACCTTCAACAACCCTGGGACATGGCAAAGGTGCGCGGTACTGCCTACAACACTGGTGATGGGTTGCGCATGGCGCTGGAGCTCGGCGCCCTGCCGTTCGGGCAGTGGAGCGGTAATCACGGGACCCCGATCGATGCCGACGCGCCGCCGTTTGGTGACCGTCAGCTGACCGACAAGACAAATCGGCTGTCGTACCCGCTGGGCGTGATGGTGAACACCGATGGTGACCGGTTCATCGATGAAGGTGAGGACTTCCAGCTCTACACCTATGCCAAGACTGGTGGCGCCATCCTCCTACAGCCCGGCAACGTGGCTTTCCAGATATTCGACGCCAAGGTCACCGACTTGCTTGAGCCGCGCTACGCGACGGGTGCCCCGTTGCTGGCCGATACGCTCGATGAGTTGATCGGCAAGCTACCGGTTGGTAAGACCCGACTCAAAGAGACGCTGCTCTCCTACAATGCCGCGCTCGGGTCGGTTCCTTTTGATCCGACAGTGCATGACGGGTTGGGAACTCAAGGACTCACGCCGGGCAAAAGCAACTGGGCACAACCCCTTGACAGCCCGCCGTTTCGCGCCTACCCGGTGACCGGAGGGATCACGTTTACCTTCGGTGGGCTACGTGTCGATCAGAACGCACAGGTGCTGGCAAATGACTGGACTCTGATTGAGGGACTGTACACCTGTGGTGAGATGGTCGGTGGTCTGTTCCATCACAATTACCCCGGTGGGTCCGGCCTGACCTCGGGTGCCGTTTTCGGGCGTATCGCCGGGCGCGCTGCTGCCGAATCTGCGGCGTTCTGAGTATTTCACCGGCTTGGCGTCGTGACGGGTCCGCCGTGTACATGTATTCCGGCCGGCCACTTTACTCTACAAGTTAATCAAGAGAAAGAAACATGATTAGCAACGATATCAAAGAAATCACCGATCATTACACCCAGGGCACTGTGCTTGATGCGATCAAGAATGGCCTGGCGTCACTCGGCAAATCAGCGGAGAAAGTCACTCTGGAAGATCTGGGGCCTGTCGACGAGTTTCACATCGGTGGCCGTGAGGCGACGGGTGAATTTCTGGATCAACTCACACTTTCTGCAGATGACCATGTGCTCGATGTTGGCTGTGGAATAGGGGGGGCGGCACGTTTCGCGGCTGAGCGATACGGTAGTGCCGTCACGGGTCTGGACCTGACAGCTGAATATATCGAGACCGGTCAGGTCCTGTGTGCCTGGGTTGGGCTTGCCGATCGAATTACGTTCCAACAGGGCAGTGGGACGGACATGCCATTTGCCGATCATTCGTTCGACAAAGCGTACATGATGCATGTTGGGATGAACATTGCAGATAAGGTGGCACTGGTTGGACAGCTTCACCGGGTGCTCAAGCCTGGTGGGCGTCTTGGAATCTACGACGTGATGCGGGTCGGTGACGGTGATTTGACTTTTCCCTTACCCTGGTCATCGCTGCCCGAAACCAGTGCTCTTAGCCCACCTGAACAATATAAAGATGCCCTCAAGGGTGCAGGGTTTCAGCTGGTCGCCGAACGGAATCGGCGTATTTACGCGATGGCATTTTTTGCCCAGCTACGGGCCAGCATGGCGAGCGCGGACGGGCCACCTCCTTTGGGGCTTCACATTCTCATGGGAGATACGACGCCTCAGAAGATCAAGAATGTGGTGGCCCACATAACGGAGAACCGTATCGCGCCGGTCGAGTTGATCGCCGAAAAGCCCTACTGAGGTGGATCGAGTTGGGTGTTACCTGGCAGAAACCTCGTTCTGCTTAAGGCCAGCGGTTGTCGTGCTCGAGCAGGAACAACCTACCGGGCCTGCTGTTGTAAAGCGGTAAGTCTTATTCGAACCCTTCGACGATCCTGAAATCACGCACCACCCCGCCTGCGAGTTTCTCCAGTGCGGCCTGGTAGTCGGCACTCTCATAAGTTGCTACTGCAGTCTCATAACTGTCGAACTCAACGACGACGGTGCGTTCTGAAACTCCGGCTTCCTTGGTTGTGATCTGACCACCGCGAACAAGAAAATGACCACCATTCGCCATCACAGCCGGTGCCGCCAACTCTGCGTAAGCTGCGAGTTTTGTCTGATCCATGATTTCGCGGTAAGCACTGATCCAGTATCCCTTTGCCATAACGCCTCCTTATTTTGTGGTACTGACCTACGGTCAGCAGGTTGATTCTATGCCCAATGCTGCTTGGGCCTCAGATTCTATCCTCTCCGGTTTTGGTTCAACACACGCCTTTTCAACAGTTGAATGATCTAAATGCCATAGTTACATCTGCTTCTTGGCAATTGGCCCCAGTTTGTAGGTACTCCATCGCTGAGATCGATGCATTGTGCGCCTCTATACTGGATCCTGTTACACAGTCTTCAACCACCCTACAAAAGTAGTCGTGTTGATGAGCATCGACAAACGTATAGTGAACACACACATCGGTTAGACCCCCAACGAGAAACAAGGTATCTACTTTGAGTCCTTTGAGAAGTATTTCAAAGTCTGTTCCAAAAAAACAGGAATATCGTCTTTTGCGAATAATGTAATCATCCGTTTGCAGCCCTACTTCTTGATCTGCGATCTCAGTGTTCACATTGCCTTCCAGACAATGAATACCTTCGCTTCCGTCTAGTTCCCGGCCAAAGTCGATCATGTCTTTTCTATGCGCTTCTTGAAAGAATACAATTGGAATGTGTGCTGTACGGGCCGCATCGATCACTTCTCTAGCTCTCTTCAAACGTTTAACATTGTCCTCCATGTGTGGAATACCGGAGTTTGCACCAGGAAGAAAACTCCCCTTTTGAATGTCTATTACAACTAAAGCCGGATTTCCCTCAATCAATTTCCGAGGTTTAGTTGTTCGATGACGCATCATTTTCTCTTCGCCAAAAAACCATTTACTGGCATTTCCATTATGAGAACCGGCAAAGTATAGGTTAGTTCTTTTCGGTGTAGGCCCTTGAATCCGTGGCTATGGGCCAGAAGCGAGTAGATTTAAGTATCTCAATTTTTCAGGTCAAGGCGATAAGCATTAGCAGCGGTGTCGTGAAAGAGTTGCAGTTTCTCTTCCCGAGAGAACTCTTTAACCATAGCCTTGTAGGCGGTGTATAGCGCATTAAAACCGATCCGCAGGCCGGCAACCGGGAAATTGCTGGCAAACATGCACCGCCCTGGCCCAAAAAGCTCAATAGTCTCGAGTACGATTGCCCGGTTCTCGGAATAGTTCCAGGGCTTATTCCTGAGACCGAATTCTGACAGCTTGACCAGCGTGTTGGGCTCTTTGGCCATAGCAGTCATGGCACTGCGCCATTGGGCCATGCCAGCGTCGCTCCGGTCCCAAGGAAAGCCCGTGTGGTTGATGATCACTGGTGTTGTTGGGATCAGCCGGACGACTTCAACGGCTTCGACGAGGTGCCACGGTGGAACCCGAAGATCATAATTGAGATCGTATTTCTCGAGCAGTTTCAGTCCCCGGCGCCATTTCGGATCACCCATGCTACCGGGTGCATCGCTAGCCAGCGCCCCGGGCGAGTCGCCAGTCTTCGGTTTGGACCGGATGCTGCGGACCAGTGGGCGACCGGCCTGACGGGCGATCACATCTTCTGCGTCCGGAGTATCGAACCAGGCGTGCCCGACAATTGCATCAGGCATACCATGGGATTTGGCTATTTCCTCTAGCCAAAGAGTCTCGCCCAGTTGGTCGGTACGGTTCCACTCGGCTTCACAGTGCACGGTCGCGACGATGTTGTGGTCGGCCGCGTCGCGGCGGTAATCGACGGGCAGATAATCGTTTCTTAATCCGCTGTAGTCACCCAGAAAAAATCCCGGATCAGGCTCACCGGCAAGAAATGGATAGTGATTTCGTTGAAGGTCCCAGAGATGGTGGTGTGCATCAACGATAGGGATGTCGTCCTCCATGACTCAACTGTCCCGACTATCGCACAACGGGTCCGTCTCCAGCGATGGTGGTCCGTAACAGGACTCGCCGGTAGCGTGCCGAGTCATAAAGCGCGACCGCGTGCATAGTACAGCGGTTGTCCCACATCAGGACGTCGTTCTCATTCCAGGTATGCTGGTAGACAAACTCGTCCTGGCTGGCGAATTCGTAGATCTCGTCCAGGAATGCTCTGCTGTCGGTCTCAGTCAGTCCGATGACCTTTGAGATCGTGTGAGGGCTGATGTAGAGCGAACGACGCGCTGTGACAGGGTGTGATCTTGTCAGGGGATGTTGCTGAACCAGATCGTCGTGTTGATTGAAGCTCCTGGCCTTATCACCGAAAACGAGTGTCTGTATATAGTCGTAACTGTGCACCGCCATATGGTGATCTGCGATTCCCTTCAGCTTCTCGGGTAGTTTTTCATAAACAGAATGTAAATTGCAGAATGATGTTTGGCCTCCCTGGGGAGGTATCTCGACTGCGCGAAGAAGAGAGCCCATGCTGGGTATGGCCCGAAAAGAGCTGTCGGTGTGCCAGACCCGCGTGCCCGTCAGATATCTGGCCTTGTAGCTGTCGACCGGAAAGATCGTGCCGTCTTCACCGACATTGGCCACACGGTAGATCTCAGGCTGCACGCTTGAGCGGTGTGCCTTGGAAGGATGGATCTCGAGTTTCCCGAAGTTGCTGCTGAACCCGACCTGTTCTGCTTCACTGATATCCTGTTCTGGGAAGACCAGAACATGGTGGTCGATCAGGGCTTCGGCGATGAGATCGAAGTCGTGGGCTGAGACCTCGGAGCTCAGGTGTACTCCCTTGACCCGTGCGCCAAGGGCCGCATCCAGCGGGTTGATCTCAAGGGTCATCTTTCAGTCTTGAAGGTCTGTATCCTGGGTTTTGGTCCTAACATGCTCATTGAGGGGGATGGCCTGCGGGTCATACTGGATAACTGCCGAGGTTTCGCCGTCTCGTGATAAGTTCTTTCAACAAATATGCCGTTTGAGTGTATTCGAGCTTCAGATCGGGATTCAAGGCAACTCTGCCTGGGCTCTACAATCGGGAGAAATCGGTAGACACCGAGCCTGTTGGACCCAGCCCGTCGTGAACAGGCACAATCGGGCCCGCTGAGGTGCGGAGATAGCGCAGGGCGACGCCTCAACCAGAAAAGTAACACTGAGTTAAGCGATGACATGACTGCGAAGACACCGGACATCAACAGCTTCGCCTCGGACAATGTGTCCAGCGCCTGCCCCGAAGTGATCGATGCGGTAGTTGCGGCGAACGTCGGCACGGCCGATTCTTATGGCAATGATGAGTATACCCATGGCCTCGAATCGCAGCTGAGTGAAATCTTCGAAACGGACGCCCTGGTATTTCCGGTCGCCAGTGGTACCGTGGCCAATGCCATGGCCAGTCGAATGAGCGAGGGCCTCGCCCATCTGTCAGGGATCGGGCTGGCTTATCCGACCCAGTCGAATGAGGTCTTTGTGCGGGTAACGAGTGAGGTTGTTGAAGGCCTTCGGCGCGAGGGAGTGGAATTGAATCACGAGGAACTTGACGGTAGCGCTGTGCGGTTTGTAGCAGCCTGGAACACGACGTCCGACCAGGTAGACGCATTCCTGAGCGTCATCACAGCAGTCTCTCGACGGATTGCAGATCAGGAATAGTGGCTGGTCTGATCAGAAATCCTTTCCTGGAATTGTCAGGTCGAGTTGTGCTGTTTTCACTGTTTGATCGGCTTATCGCTGTCATGAGCGGGTAGGGCGGCTGGTGTCATCAGCGAACCAGCTCACCTCTAGAATGGCAGTCACCGCGAGTCAACCCGTTCAATGAAGTCTCACAGAACGCGGATCCTGGTGTCCTGTGCTGGTGTGCACGGCGTCCAGGATGGATTGACGTCCACGATCTACGTGCTACTGCCGATTCTTGCCCAGAGTTTTGGCCTCGGCTATGCGCAGATCGGCACCATTCGCGCGGTCCACAGTGGCCTGATGTGGCTGCTGGAAATACCGGCCGGTATTCTGTCCGAGCGACTGGGGCAACACAGGCTGTTGGTTGTCGGGCTCATGGGTGCCGGGATCGGTTACGTCAGCCTGTCTCTTGCCGGTGGTTATCATGGTGTGTTGCTGGCTCTGTTCGTCGCCGGTTGCGGTGGGGCGTTTCAGCACTCACTGTGCTCTTCTCTGATCAGCGGTGCGTTTGAGGGCTCCGGGCGGCGCATTGCGCTGGGGACCTACAACGCAAGTGGTGATACCGGCAAGCTCGTGTTTACCGGAATCGCGAGCCTATTGCTTGGTTTTGGAATCGGCTGGCAGGCTCTAGTCGCTGGGTATGGTGTGTTGGCGCTCTTCGCTGCAGGCGTTTTATGGCTGGGGTTGCGGGTGGTCGGCTTGAAAGCGGTTGCCGCCAGAGAGTCGCAAGCCGAGCGGCGCGATGTCGGTTGGGGCATACGGGATCGCGTGGGCTTTGGCGGCCTTGCTGCCATCGTGTTTTTTGATATCGCTGTCCAGGATGGGTTTCTGGTTTTTGTTGCGTTCCTGATGTTAGAGAAGCAGGTCGCACCGTCTCTTGCTGCATTCGCCGTTGTGGCGACGCTGGCCGGTGGTGTTTGTGGGAAGTTTGCCTGTGGGCACCTGGCGGCCCGCATCGGTGTCATTCGGTCATTGTTTCTGGTCGAGACGCTCACGGCCGTGGGCATAGTGACGGTATTTCTGGCACCAACAATGACTGCTTTCTTGCTGCTTCCACTGCTCGGCGTGGTTCTGCAGGGTTCATCTTCCATTACCTATGGGGCGGTGGGCAACTTTGTCGCTGAAGCGAGGCAGTCACGTGGTTTTGCGATGATCTATACGACTGCCAATGGCGCGTCGGTGGCAGCACCTATTCTGTTCGGGGTTCTGGCGGATCTGTTCAGCGTCGGTACTGCGATTGGCGCGATGGCTGTGGTGACACTGGTGCCCTTGCCCTTGTGCGCCTTACTGAGAGCGGGACTGCAGCGGGAATAACCATCAGTGGCCCCAACGCTGGGCGTTGCAAGTGGGATTGCTGCTCATTGGGCAAACCAAATCGACTTGCCAAAAAGACAAGAAAAACTTATCTTGGTCCAGCAAGACCGACCTGGCCACAGGCTAACGAAATGCCCGGCTTTGATCACCGGGATACGTTGGTGGTGCCCCGGAATCCAAAGGGAAGAGCTGGTCTTTCCGTTGAATCGGTTAGGAGTCCGGGCAGCTCACGGAGCTGGTCTGTCAACGGGTTGTGAGCAAGTCATCAGGTAAGTAAAAAATGCAAAGGAGGACAGACGATGGAACTGAGGCCTAATCGTGTCAAACGCAAATTAGCCGCTGGTGAGAACGCCATAGTCATCAGCGGGTTGGTTCATCCGGATGCGATCGATGCCTTTGGTCCGATCGGTGCCGATGGAATCTGGCTCGAGGGTGAGCATGGCGGTGTGGACGCCGCTGAACTCGGTAATCTTACTCGAGCTTGCGATATCTGGGGCATGACATCTGTGGTTCGTGTCAATGCCAATGATCAGGGCCTGATTTACCGGACACTGGACCGGGGCGCACAGGGTATCGTTATGCCACACGTCAATACCCGTTCCCAGGCGCAGAACGTTGTCGCTGGTGGCAAGTTCCCGCCGATTGGAAAGCGAGGCTATTTCCCAAGTCGTCAGAGTTATGGTGTCAGTGATTATTACGAGCGAGCCAACAATGAGACGCTGCTGGTGGTGCTGATCGAAGACATTGAGGCGTGGGAGAACCTTGACGAAATTATCGCGGTCGATCACATCGATGTGTTTTTTGTTGCCCCGGGTGACTTTGCTGCCTCGATGGGTCATGTGCGGGACATGCATCACCCGGATGTGCAGGCCAAGGTCGATGATGCGCTGTCACGGATCATCAGTGCCGGGCGTATCGCGGGTACCCTGGCCACCAGCGAGACGATAGAGCGTTATTCTGCGATGGGTGTGCGCTTTTTCTATGTTGAGATCCAGCCCTGGCTTGAAGCCGGAGCTCGTGATCTCATGGCACGCGGTGAGGCAGGGCGCCAACGGGGCCAGTGAACATCCCCTGGATCTGGGACTTTTCTCGTGGTCCCGAGCGTTGCTTTGTAAGTGAATTGATCTGAGGGCAGGCTGGCCTATAGGTGTTTGATCGTTATAGGCTATAGCCTGGCCTTGTTATTTAAGACGCCACCGGTTTGATCTCGATGATATCGATATCAGGGCTCGTGTCGGTCTTCCTGAGACCTGGTACTTTGGCTTCACTGATGCCAGTGGCCTGACCGACGAGGTCGGCGAACCAGTCCTTGTTCTTGCGGTAAGTGCGTTTCCACTGGGATAGAAACAGTTCCCCTGCCTCTTCTTCTGTCGCTGTCCATCGACAAACGCTTCCAGGCACTGTCGTCTCGGCGTCAGCATCGACAAGGTAGACCTCAAAGCGAATTTCCCATTCCTGAATATCCATCAATTATCTCCCCTGTTGTGATTCAATGATTGCGACCGAAGAATTCTGGACGAGACAAATCTACGGACCGTTTAATATTCTTGATTTTTCAATACCGAATCTCAAACTGGTCGTTACCTGGCAAGTGTTTCTGTTGTGCTCCCGTAGATTCAATTGTTGGAGTCGAGCCAATGGATGGTTGACGAGGACCTGCGATTTGGGGTGAACGCCCGCTAATAACCCGCTCAAGAGGCTCAGGTGGCACAAAATCAAGAATAAGTAATATATTACACCACCACCTAACGTATGGAGATTCTAAATCGAGAATTATCTGAAACGTATCGTCGAGTTATTTGAATTTCGAAAGCGACGTGTCGTGGGTAGTTTGACTGGGAGCGATTCCGCTCAAAGTGTTGAACACCCGGGGCCCACACAATGAAACGACTATTCAATATTGGAGAAGCTCAAATGAAAAAGCGAGTTGCAGGTTGTTTGTTTTCCGTCGGCAGGTCAATTCTGGGGGTTGCTGTAATTATGTTGAGTTGGTCGTCCGCCCATGCCGGGGATGTGATCAACTGTGCCTACCCATACTGGTTTGGGTTTGCACCGACCCATGTTGCACAGAAATTGGGTTACTTTGCAGAAGAGGATCTGGAGGTAACCTGGGTGTTCGAAAACGACCGAGCCAATGTTTATCCTGGATTACATGGTGGCGATATAGACTGCACGATGCGCACCATCGGTGAACACATGTCGAGACCATTGACCGCTGACTCCAATCTGGTTGTCATAGGTGTAATCGATGTGTCCGTCGGGGCAGATGGTGTGATTGGTGCACCTGGTATCAATTCTGTTACTGATTTGGTTGGAAAGGTGTTCGCAGGTGAGATCAATCATCCAGGAACTGTTATGACGGCTTATGCTCTTAAACAGGAGGGCTACAGCCTGAGTGACGTCGACCTGAGGCTCATTGCAACGGATGACGGACAAGCCGTTTTTGAAGATTCCGAGGTGGCAGCCCTGGCGACATGGGAACCTATGATGAGCGAAATCGTCGCAAACACCTCGCGCAAAGGATCAAAGATTCTACTGTCGTCTAAAGACTTTAACGGTTTGATCACAGACGTGGTCATCGCAAACAAGTCCAGTTATGAAGGGAATCGAGAGAAGTATGCAAAGATGATGCGCGGGATCTACCGCGCGATTGATTTGTACAACTCTGATCCTGAAAAATTCTTGAAGACGGCGGCGCCAACCTATGAAGTCACGCCCGATGTCATGAAAGGTGACCTGGGCGGCGTCTATTACACCACCTACGAAGACGCCCTCGAGTTTTTTGGTGTTGGCGGACGAAAGTCAAAACTTAAAGATGTAGTCGACGGACTCACCGACATCAATATCGAACTCGATCTGATGGATAGCCCTATTGCCTATGAGGTTATGGTTGATCCGACGCTCACCGATGGTCTTTTCGATGGACACAAACGTTAATAAAGCACAAGACTTAGTTTAAGCTCGAACCGGGCGGCTTGGTTTCGCCGCCCGGTTCGATTTTTTGGATCCCCCCAGAGGGTAAAAAAATAAATTGAAAAATCACTGGCTATTTGCATACCGGGGAAAGAGCAGTACCCGTGCCGATGCCGTGCTGGCTGTCCTTGCTTTTGTAGGCCTGATTGGATTCTGGTATTCAGTAGCCGAGCTGGAAGTTGTGTCCCAGAGGTTCCTTCCCAATCCGTGGAAGGTTCTGACGGCACTGTACACCATGCTGGTTGACTATGGCTTCTTAGAAGATATCTGGATCAGCGTTGCGCGGGTGTGGGGGGCTTTCCTTATGTCAGCGATCATGGCGATTCCCATTGGAATCTGGATGTCCAGTTATAGGATCGTCGGCGCGCTGACCGAACCCATTGTTGACTTTATTCGTTATTTGCCAGTGCCGGCGCTTGTTCCCTTGTTGATCATCTGGTTCGGGATCGGTGAAAGTTCCAAGATAGCTGTGCTCTGGATGGGAACATTTTTTCAACTGGTCCTGTTAATCGGGGATGATACCAAGAGGGTGCCGAAGGAATTTATCGAAACGGGATTTACAGTAGGCGCGCAGCCAAGACAAATAACCTGGCACATTGTGTTCCGATCCATGTTGCCGAATATCGTCGATAACTTGCGCATTACACTGGGCTGGTGCTGGACCTATATCATCATAGCGGAAATCGTCGCATCAAATGCGGGTATCGGTCACGCCATCTGGTCTGCCAGACGATTTGTTAAAACGCCTGAGGTTATGGCGGGAATTCTCACCGTTGGCGTCATTGGCCTGTTGACGGATCAGATAATCAGGTATGCCCACCGCCGCTGGTTTCGTTACTTGTAAGACCGGCTCATGAACCACAGTGACTCATTTTTGAAGTTGAGCGGGATTAGGAAATCTTTTGTTTCCGACGAAGGTGAAATAACACCTGTAATTGACAACGTGTCCATGAATGTCTCTGCAGGAGAGTTCGTGGTCTTCCTGGGCCCATCCGGGTGTGGCAAAACGACATTGATGCGGATTGTGGGTGGCCTGGAGACCTGTGATTCTGGAGAAGTTCTTCTTGGAGGTGAGAAGGTCGTCGGGCCAGATCGCAAAAAGGGTATGGTGTTTCAGGCCTACACTTCGTTCCCCTGGTTAACCGTATTCGACAACGTTCGTTTCGGAACTAGGTACAGAAATGACATCGGTAAAAAGGAAAAAGAGAATGTCGCGAGTCATTACATGCAATTGGTGGGGCTCAAGGAGTTCTCAGGCTACTATGTCAATCGAATTTCGGGCGGTATGCGACAACGAGTAGCGATTGCCCGGACTTTGGCAGCAGATCCTGATGTCCTGCTGATGGACGAACCATTCGGTGCATTGGATGCGCAGACCCGCGAATTTCTCCAGGGCCAGTTACTGGACATAAACAAGAGAGAGCGCAAGACGACGATTTTCGTCACGCATGATGTCGATGAGTCAATAGTCCTGGCAGACCGGATATTCATATTTTCTGCCAGGCCAGCGGGTGTAATTGAGATCATTGAGGTTTCGCAGCACCTTGCGGGTGACCGGGATATCTCTGTGAAAGAGACACAATCCTTCTTTGAATTACGCAATCACATTCGTGACCTGATGCGCGATGAGGCTCAAAGGACTCGGGAGTTGGCGGAACAGGAAATTATTCAGAGTGTAGAAGGAGGCCGCTTATGAATGTCAATGGCTTTGACTTTTCCAACAAAAAGGTACTGATCACCGGTGCGAGCCGTGGGATAGGGCTTGGTGTTGCACGTGGATTTGCCAATGCCCGCGCAGAACTTTCGATAATTGGAACAAACGACAAAGTTCATGAAACAGCGAGCCTTCTGTCTAGGGAAACAAGTAACGTGGTTGAAGGTATTGTCTGTGATATCGCGGACAGGGACGCAGTTTCCAGAACTGTTGGCCAGCTCGGTTCGATCGATGTTCTGATTAATAATGCGGGCTATGAACGTCTCACGCCAATTCTACAAACTGGCAGTGAAGTTGAAGACTTATTTCGGCGTATCATTGATGTCAATATCCTTGGAACCTATTACGTCACTAGAGAGGCTGTTTCTAAAATGGCCTCGGGCTCTCGAATAGTCATCACGGCTTCTGTATGGGGCAAGACCGGGATGGGGGGGTTCAGTGCCTACTGTGCAACGAAACATGCAAATATCGGATTCATGCGGGCACTGGCGGACGAGTTGGGGCCTCGCGGAATTACGGTGAATGCCGTGTGTCCGGGTTGGGTCAGAACCGATGCAGCGATGCGTTCGCTTTCGATCATGGCGGACAATGAAGATCGCAGCGAAGAAGACTGCCTTGACGAAATACTATCTGCGCAGGCAATCGGTGGGCTGATGGAACCGGACGACATGGCTTCAACCTATCTGTTCCTGGCATCAGACCATGCAAGTAATATTACCGGGCAGGCACTTAGTGTCGATCGCGGTGAGCTATTGGCCTGAGGTGAGTTTACTGTATGGTGCTGTACTTGCGCGGCCGAAACTCACCTGGTCTTGCTCTTGAAATCAAATAGATCACTTTGGATGATTGGGGGATGACTTCTCTGGTCGGAAGTTCCGCGGTTGTAACTGGCGCATCCCGGGGTATTGGTAGGGCCATCGCACTGGCAATGGCCAACGCCGGTGCCAGGGTTGCATTGGTGGCTGATTCCGATTCGAGCAAAGTGTGCAAGTCAATTACGGAAGCCGGTGGGGATGCAAAATCATACGTGGCAGACGTGTCCGATCAGGATCAGGTCAGCAAGCTTTTCAAAGATGTGTTGTACGACTTCAAGAGTTTCAATGTTCTGGTCAACAACGCCGGTGTGCAGCTTGAAAAACCACTATTAGAGACAGATCTTTCTGATTTCGAGTGTGTGATGGGAACCAATGTCCGCGGCACATTTCTCATGGGTAGAGAAGCGATCCGCCATATGGTTGAACAAGGTTCCGGTGGTCGAGTCATCAATATTGCTTCTGATCTGGCCCACACCGGCAGGGAGCAGTTTTCGGTTTACTGTGCCTCAAAGGCAGCCGTGCTTTCCTTGACGAAGTCCTGGGCAAGAGAATTTGCCCCGGATATCCTGGTCAACAGTATCTGTCCAGGGCCGATCGACACCGATATGCTGAAGGTCGAGAACATGAGTCCGCAATGGCTCGCTAAAGAATCTGACATCCCTCTGGGGCGGATCGGCCAGCCCGAAGAGATTTCAGGACTCGCTGTATTTCTCGCGGGACCTGACTCGACCTTTATCACCGGGCAGGGCATAGGTGTGAATGGCGGCAGTGTCATGCCCTGACCGCGTTGGCATTAATAGATCTGTGTTGGGCAAGGATTATTTTACAGACCTAAGATCTCGACGGCATTAGCGCCTACTATCCGCTCCTTCTCCTCTATTGAGAGAAGCGGCAGGCTGAATACGCGGTCGATCGAGTGGTCCAGGTCGTACCAGGGAAAATCCGAACCCATCATGACGCGGTCGGGGCCGATGTCCAGAATCATCTGAGCGAGCTGCTGATCGCTAGGGCCGTTGCTACTGTGGGTCCATTCGATGATCTCGCAGCAGTCGAAGTAGGTGTTGGGATAAGCCTGGGCAATATCAAGTGTTTGGTTCCAGCTGCCTCCGCCCAGATGGGCGATAACGACGCGGAGTTGCGGAAACGACTGCAACATCCGTGCAAAGGCGCGAGGCTCAGCGAATCCCTTGCTGTCCCGGTCGGGCCCAGAGTGGGCGATGATCGGAACCCCGAGTTCCTGGCAGATCTTGTAGGTCGGCCAGAGGCGTTCGTCGGCCATGTCAAATCCCTGAAAGGCACCGTGTAGTTTGACCCCGGCGGCAGCGTGATTCTCGACCATGTCCCGGATGTGTTGTGCACACAGTGGCCCTGGCAGTGCATTGACATCAGCCGCGACGAAGGGCACTAGGCCCGGGTTCTGCCCAGCTGTATCGCAGTTCCATTGATTGAACGAGATTATTTCATCTCTGATCCACGCATCGATGTCAGCCAGGCGTTGATTCTTTTGGCTTTCAGTCAACTGTTGCGAAAGCGCTTCGACTGCGATCTGCCTGTTGACTTTGGCTGAAAACAGATTGACAACAACCGCTTTGGATATACCGGTTGCTTTCATCTGGGCCTGTAACTCGTCAACGGTCCCAACACAGTCGGTCTCGTGAACATCGGTCTGATCGCCGTATTCCCAGACTTGATAGCCCGTTTTCTCGGTATATCCCTCTTCTGGTGTCCGGTAGAGATGGACGTGAGCGTCAACTCGAATGAAGTCCGTCATAAGCAATCAGTCTATCTTTTGCCAGGTCAGCCAAAGAGAGATGATATCTTAAACTGACAATTCTTCCAGGGTCTTTTATTCGAAGAGGATCTTCCGTTTATTCAACATTGTATTTATTGTTGTGCGCTTTCCACCCTTTTGAAATAAACGCCAGACTGGATATCGCTCACGCTTTGTGACTAAACTGTGTTGAGGATTTCTCTATCAGGAGACTTCGATTAATGGACACTGCAGCTCCGACTCCACAAGCCATTCTCAAGGATATCTGTACACCATCAGATTGTCTGGCAGTCAATTCTGCTGGCGAACTTCTAATCGAGGGTTGCCCAGCGCCTGATCTGATTGCACGATTTGGTTCACCGCTGTTCGTGCTTTCGGACAGCACTCTTCGACAGAATGTGCGACGGATACAGCGAGCTTTCGAACGAAATTGGGCTGCCAGTGTCAACGTCATGTACGCGATCAAATGCAACCCGAACTTCGCTGTTCGGGCGGTTGTTCATGAGGAAGGTGCTGGTGGCGACTGCTTTGGAATAGGGGAGCTCGAGGCAACATTTGCCGGTGGGGCCGATCCAGACAAGATAGCGTTGAACGGCTCCAATAAGAACGATGAACTTATAGCTCGTGCAATTGAACTAGGCATCACCATCAATATGGATTCTGAATCTGAAGCGGCCCAGATTGAGTCTATCGCAGCATCTCTGGCTAAAACTACCCGCGTTAACATCCGTTTGAAGATCGTCCCGCCGGAATATCGAAATTATCAAAGCGATCTGATGAACTTCAAGGGTGATTTTCGAGAGGAGTTGAAGCGTCTTAAGTGGGGTGTGAATGAGGAGACAGCTCAGGGAATGATTCGGGACCGCACTAGCTATCCACATCTGGAATTCACGGGTTATCACACCCATCTGGGAAGGCTCTCGCAGAAGGTGGAGGACCGCGTGGATTATGACCGAGAGTTTGGGCGTGTAGTTAGTAACATATTTTCACAAACCGGGTTTGCACCCCAGGTGATCGACCTTGGGGGCGGATGGCCACGAGAACGCGACCCGGAGTCAGGGCGCCTGGAGCGAAACCCTCACTCCATAGAAGATTATGCCGAGGGTACGTGCAGTGTTCTTGTGGGTGAATTCGATAAGGTCGGGATGCCGCTACCCGCCTTGTGGCTCGAACCTGGCCGGTACATTGCAGGCAACGCGGGCGTTTTGTTGACAACGATTGAATCCATCAAAACGGAAGATGGCCATAACTGGTTTTACGTTGATGCGAGCACAAATATTATGCCATTGCTTGGAGCAGTCATCGAAGGTACCCACAATCACATCCTGGCAGCGAACCGGATGCACGAGCCTATGGGGATCAGGGCTGATATCGTCGGACCGCTTTGTATTCCGAGTGTACTTCGAACTGACTGCCCACTTCCCGGTCTCGTTATCGGAGAAGTGATCGCGATCCTTGACGCCGGAATGTATGCAGAATCGGACTCGCATCAACTTAATTGGATGCCCCGTCCAGCAACTGTGATGGTAAAAGATCAAGAGTTCGGACTGGTTCGAGCTGCCGAGACCCTCGAGAGTATCTTCGCCACTCAGAGGCTACCAAAATGGCTTCAAGGTGAAACGGTATTCTCATCCCGCTTCAGAGCGAGGGCTATCGCCGGCGATCGGGAACCGCGTGGGCTTTGATCCGATAGTTGTTTTAACGAGGGTTATTGATGAGCATGTACTGGTTCTTTCAGATGTAGGATGAAGTTGAGTTGGTGAAAAGGATTTCAAGCGAGCGGAAGCTCTCGAGATTAGATCAAGATAGGGTAGAGTGGTGAAGGTGGGTGCTTAAGTTAAACCCCCGGGTCTGACGCAGGCCGTGCCGCTGTGCGCGGCCTAGATGAATGGTTATCAGGTAAATAAAGAGAAATTGAATGAGTGCACAACTAAAAGATAAGGACCTCCAGGCGTTTCTTCACGGCTTCTCAAGCTTGAGTCAGATTCGCGAGCACGGCCCCCAGGTCATGGTCAAGGGCCAAGGAGTCTATGTTTTCGATTCCGAAGGCCAGCGTTACCTGGAGGCAAATTCTGGTCTCTGGAACGCTGTTCTTGGTTTCGACGATGAAGTCGTGCTTGCTGCAGCACGGGATCAGTTCAATGAACTTTCGGCCTACCACACATTCTTTGGGCGCAACTCTATAGCGGGTATAGAGCTCGCCGATCTCCTGGTTGGTACATCGCCTCTGGACGGGGGGAGGGTCTTTTTTACGAACTCCGGATCGGAGGCCAATGATACGGCTATCAAGATGGCTTGGATGACCCAGCGAAGTCGTGGACAGGCGGGGCGGCGAAAGATTATTGCCCGCCGTGGGGGATATCACGGCACCACGGTGATGGGTGCTAACCTGACTGGTAGAGACTACAACCGGGTCTTTGGCATGCCCTTCGGGGACGTGCGGTTTACCGATTGTCCACACTACTGGCGCTACGGTGTGCCTGGCGAGAGCGAAGGCCAGTTTGTTGATCGAATTACAGGTAACCTGCAGCAGTTGGTGGAATTGGAAGGCCCGGACACTATTGCCGCGTTCATTGCCGAGCCGATGCTCGGTGCGGGTGGTGTTATCCTGCCCCCCGAAGGTTATTTTCCAAGGATTCAGTCAATTCTTGACGACTACGGGATACTTCTGATCGTCGACGAGGTCATTACGGGACTTGGTCGAACCGGTCATCTGTGGGGTTCGCAAACATTCGACATTGCCCCAGACATAATCACAACGTCGAAGTGTGTAACAGCGGGGTACTACCCGGTGGGTGCGGTTCTACCATCCGGTAGCATCACTTCAGAGTTGGACTTCGCATCTAATGCGATGGATGAGTTCCCCCATGGTTTTACGACAGCGGGCAATCCGGTCGGCTGCGCCATCGGTATCGCGGCCGTAAATCGAATCGTTAACGATGGTGTGTTCGAAAATCTAGTTGCAGTAGCCCCGCAGTTCCAGGAACGTCTGCGGGCTTTTGCTGAGCATGACCACGTTGGTGAGGTGCGTGGTATCGGGCTGGCTGGTGCTATCGAGATAGTCGCGGACAAGCAGCAAAAGTCAGCATTTGATCCGAAACTCGAAGTCTCGGAGCGAATTGCGAGGCAGGGTTACCGAGAAGGTATCATTATACGACCCATTGGAAGCGCTGTAATTTTTGCACCACCTTTTATCATCACTGCGGGTGAAATCGATGAGTTGTTTGATGCCTTTGATAGAACTTTGATGAGCGTTATGGGCGAATTATCTCAAGGTAAGGCTTCTGTCAGTTAAGGGAACCGTTGACCCACAACTGGTGTGTTCGAAAGTTGCGCTTTAGCCCTATCAATGATCGATTTCACTCAAACATCATTTTTCTGTCATGATGGTTTGTTAACTGATACCGGTCAAAGGACCATTCAGCCTCTAGGGAAGGGCAGCCTTGAATACTAGCGATAATCCTGAAACGAAAGGGGGCATGCGAAACTACACAGCGCCCCTGCCGGAGTTGTTTCCGCCACCCGATTCTCTCCGACCGACACTAGTTGGTGAAAAGTACATGGTTGTCGCTGGCCATCCGCTGGTGACTCAGGTCGCATCTAAAGTACTCGACGCGGGTGGTAACGCTATTGATGCTGGTGTTGCGGCGGGTCTTGCCAGCAATGTCATTCAATCCGACATGTGTAATCTGGGTGGGGTCGCACCAATTGTATTGCGTACCACAGGGACCAACGCCGTATGGAGTATAGGAGGAGTTGGTGTTTGGGGTGGGGACGTCACTGTCGAGAAATACCGGCAGCGCTATTTGAATGACATGCCGGAAGGGGCGCCCTGCAGTGTGGTTCCGGCGGCCCTGGACGCTTGGATTACAGCGTTGCATCGTTTCGGTACGTGGTCGCTTGCAGAAGTCGCTTCTGAAGCGATTGATTATGCCGACAACGGCTTCGTGCTCGATAGCAGAACAGCGCTGGCCTATGAACTGATGGGAACTGGATTCGGGGCCTGGCCGACCTCACGTGAGATCTACTGGCCGCATGGCAGACCGCCACGAGAAGGAGACCGACTCCGTCAGAGGGATCTCGCCGACACGCTCAAGAAAGTGGTGATGTCAGAAAAAGGATCGAGTCGGGAGGATGCACTAGAGAGTGCCAGAGCAGCCTTCTATGAAGGAGAAATCGCCAGGAAAGTTGTCGACTGGGTTGCAGCTGGCGGGGGCTGGATGACGCTTGAGGATATGAAGAACTTTCGTAACGAGGTGGTAGTTGCTCAAACGTGTCGTTACCGGAATTGGGATGTTTACACTGGTGATGTTTACTGCCAGGGTCCGGTGCTGTTGCAGGCCTTGTCTATTCTCTCTGGGTTCGACTTATCGCAAATGGATCATAATGGAGCAGACTATCTGCACCTGGTGATCGAATCGTTGAAACTCGCGTTTTCGGATCGCGAGAAATTTTACGGTGATCCAAATTTCACAGGTCTCTCTGCAGAACAGCTCCTGGTCCCAGAACATACTGATGAGTTAAGGCGTCTGATTCAAATGGGCACCGTACTTCCGGATCTTGTGACCCTGCGGACTTCTGATGAAAGCCCCCAAGCTGTCAGGGCGAAGAGAAGAGACACCACTAATTTCTGCATCATAGATCAAGAAGGCAACGCATTCAGCTGCGCTCCCAGTGACACGATCGATGGTAACCCGATCGTGCCAGGACTTGGGATCATGGTCTCACCCAGAGGAATACAGTCCCGTACCATACCCGGCCACCCGGCCTGTCTTGCAGCAGGTAAACGACCGCGGTTGACCCCTGCTCCAGCTCTGGCGTTGCGGTTTCAAGAGAATGAGGAGCCTGAGATCATGGCGCTTTCGGCCTGTGGTGGAGACGTGATTCCACAAGGTATCCTGCAGATATTTCTGAACGTTGTGGACGCCGGATTATCGCTGCAACAGTCCGTTGAGGCACCCCGTATTGCAACATTGAGTTTCCCGGACTCGTTCTTCCCCCATGTTCACGATCGGGGACGTCTGCACGTCGAATCGAGAATTCCGCAAGAGGTTAGAAATTCGCTGACCGAGCGGGGGCACAAGGTCAGCGTTTGGCCCGAATACGAATTCGATGCAAGCGGTGCCGCGTTGGTCTCGGACCTAAAACCCCCGGTGTCGACCACTCGCGTTCTAGGGGGTGCGGCTGATCCCCGGCGAACGCTTTATGCGCTGGGAAGGTAATGAGTAAGTAAGAGAAATGCACTGGTCAGAATGCAGGATAACCGATCGCCTAGGATTACCGGTCACCGGAAAGGGTTCGAACATACGAGGGCTTTCCTTTACTGGTTGACAGTTTTTGTGATTGGCTCATATATTACCGGTCGATGTAAGAACTTGTGCAACGAATCGTTGAACAAAACAAAACCCGAGGGAGCAATGATGAGCAGACTTTCAAGGTGGTTGTTGGTGGTGGTCCTAGGCATCGGATTGGTATCCGTCTCGGTAGCGGACAAGCTAAAGATCGCGACAGAGGCATTCTATGAACCGTTTGCGTACAAGGCTGCAGACGGCACGTTAGTCGGTTTTGACATTGATATCACCTATGCTCTTTGCGATGTCATGGGCGCTGAATGCGAGATTATCGAACAGGACTGGGACGGGTTAATCCCGGGACTGTTGGCGAAGAAGTACGATGCCATCATTGCCTCAATGAGTATTACGCCGAAGCGGCAGAAAGTGGTGGATTTCGCCGGCCCCTATTACAAGGAACCCTCAAAATTTTATGCCAAGAAAGGTGCCGGGTTGGTCGATACACCTGCGGGGCTTTCCGGTAAGAAGATTGGAATCTTGCGTGCGACGACCTTTGAGGATTACCTCGTAAAACATTTTCCCAATGCTGTCATCAAGGGCTATCCTACTCAGGATGAAGTCTATCTTGATCTGACAGCAGGCCGGGTTGAGATAGGACTGGGCGCGGGTTCGGCTATTGAAAAGGGATTTCTCTCAAAAGAGGCTGGTAAGGATTTTGAATTCTTTGGCGGAACCCACTGGGACGATGAAATCAATGGTACCGGAACAGGTATTCCTGTTCGAAAGGAGGATACTGCACTACGGGATCGTTTCAACGCGGCTATCAAAACGTTGAGAGAAAACGGTACGTACAAGAAGATTAATGACAAGTACTTTTCTTTCGATATATGGGGACTGGACTGAGTCTCGAAAGATCACGCGTTTGGTCACTGTTCCGCGCGACCTGACATCACTTGGAGACCGGCCCGAGCTATAGCTTGGGCCGGTTTTTCGTTGAGGATAACTTCCGATCGCTATGAGTGAAACCTTGTCTTATGTGCCTTATGTCCTGGCAGGGGTTAAGCTGACTATCATTCTGAGTCTTGGCAGCGTAACGCTAGCCTGTCTGTTCGGTGTTTTCACCGCTGCTGCACGTCTCTCGCCGAATTGGTTTTTGTCAATGTTGGCTCAGACCTACGTTAGTATTATCAGGGGCGTTCCTGAACTGGTGCTCATGCTCCTTATATTCTTTGGTGGCCAAATGTTACTCAATGATTTGGCTGAATTGACTGGGTGGCTAGATCACATCGACGTAGATGCACTGTCTTCCGCAATATTCGCTATCGGCTTTATCTTTGGTGCCTATATGTCCGAGGCATTCCGAGGTGCCTACCTGGCAATCCCTAAAGGTCAGCTGGATGCTGCAAAGTCAATAGGACTGAGTCAGTGGGTGTATTTGCGAATAATCGTGTGGCCGCAGTTCTTGGTGCATGTGCTCCCGGCATTTCGCAACAACTGGCTGGTGATACTTAAGACCACGGCGTTTGCTTCAGTTGTCGGGGTGCATGATTTGGTCTGGCGGGCTAAGGGTGCTGCGAGCGCCACACATAAACCCTTCTATTTTCTGATGCTCGCAGCGCTTGTGTATTTGGGGTTTACTTTGGTCTCAGAGCGGTTCTTCTCGGCTACTCTCCGCAGGGTCCAGCGCGGCTGGACTTCTATCTGACCGTGCAGTTCGATCTGATCTTCCAGCATTGGGTCCTGTTTCTGAATGGGTTCAAGGTTACGGTGATACTGTTGATTGTAGTATTTGCCATTAGCCTGGTTCTGGCCCTGGCACTTGCAGTTTTTCGATCCTCGGATACTTCGGTTTTGCGGCATCCGATCAAAGGGTATACCTACTTTATGCGAGGAACCCCACTTCTGCTGCAGGTCTATATCATCTATTACGGTCTGGGCCAGTTCGAACTGATTCGATCGAGCATTCTGTGGCCTTTTCTCAGTGAAGCCTCTTTGTGCATCGCGCTGGGACTGATTCTTAACAATACGGCTTATCTCACTGAAATAATCCAGGGGGCGCTGCGGGAGATCCCACGGTCCACAATTGAGGCGTCTCGCTCTCTGGGACTCAGCAGGTCCAAGACATTATTCTTGGTGGAGTGTCCGATTGCGCTACGACGTTCCCTTCCGGCACTCTCAAACGAGTTTATTTTCGTTATGCACAGTACCGCCGTTGCCAGCACGATTACTGTGATCGATATACTTGGTGCAGGCCGGAAGCTTAATGCTTCATACTACCTGGCGTACGAAGGCTTTGTAACTGCAGCGGTTCTCTACATAGCGATTGCCGTTACGGCAAGCCAGATCTTCCGTATGCTGGAAAGGCGTTACCTAGCGCCGTTGTCATTTCGTTGATATAGGTAGATGTCTATTTGTCGGAATGAACCGACCATGGGTACGGTCTGATCGGAGCAACAGATGGGGTTTACCCGAGTACAGGATGTAATTGTTCGGGAATTTCTAGATCGGTATGATATCCCGGGCGCAGCGGTCGCGATTGTCCGTGACAACACGATTATTGCAGAAGGTGGTTTTGGTTTTGCCGATGTGGCTAATGCTGCACCGGCGACGGCGCACACCGTTTGGCCGATCTGTTCCCTGACCAAGTCGTTCACTGCTGTATCCGCGATGCAGTTGGTCGAATCCGGAAAACTTTTTCTGGACGAGCCTGTACAGACCTACCTGTCTGGGTTCCAGGTAAATGATGCTGTAGCGAGCCAGCGCATGACCAGCCGTCTTTTTCTGACGCACAACAGTGGATTGGGCCGAACCGGTCACCAGGACCGTACCCGGGAGGAGACGGTCAACCCGTATCCGACACGCAAGGCCCTGGTCGATGCCCTCGATTCCGCCGAACTCCAGTCAACTCCGGGAGAGGCTTTCTCGTATTGCAACGAGGGGTTTGCCACAGTGGGGCATGCAATAGAGACCATCGCTGGTGTTCCTTTGGAGGAGTATTTCACCGGCAAGATCTTCGATCCAGTTGGAATGCTGGATTCTTCAGTTCATTTCATGGACTGGAAGAACGCCGCAGACCGCACTTATGCGTACTCCAGGACGGATGGGGACCCATTCGACAGTGGCGAGCGGCACGGAGAGTACACCGTGATGCGGCTTAATGACGACTACCAGACGTTTCTCTCTACAGGAGGGATCGTCAGTTCAGCCCATGATCTTGCTCTTTACCAGATTGCTTCGATGGCTTATGACTGCTCGCCCTTGGGCCTGACGGCGGGTTCGTTGGACCACATGCAGAGTGTGCAGTGTCCGTTCGGAGACACAGGCTGGGGATATGGCCTGGGGTACTGGGTGTTCTGGTCTGGCCACGTCAAGGTCGTCGGCCACTCCGGCGGTCTGCCGGGTATCTCGAGCTACTCGATGATGATTCCATCCGAGAAGACCGCTGTCGTGGTTCTCACTAATCGTGGAGACCGCCGGGCATTTTTCCTTGCTGAACGTTTGATGAACAGCACCCGCGGCACAGTGTGGCGTGATTCGATTGACCGACCGCTGCCGTTCACAACACGGTACCCCAAGCGAACTAGGGGCGAGCTTGCGGAATACGAAGGTAAATATGTTTTTCGGTCGGGAACGGCTGAAGTTGAATCAGTCGATGGTGGTCTTCTTATTAACACACCGTCCAGGCTGGAAGGGCGACCGGTGTCGATTCTCACCAGCCAGGTTGGCACTGACTCGTTCATGAGTCGGGATGAAGGCATGTCGATCGCTTTTGTACGGGATAAATCTGCGAATATCGTACGTTTTCTCAATGGCGGTTATGCTTATGAGCGTCAATAGCCGAGCCAGCGCTGAATCAAGGTAAGTGGTCAATACAATCAATTTATCGACCCACGAAGCACAGCCATAAGCGAACAAAGAAAGAATATCTTAGCGCGGGTTCTCAGATTTCTGGCCGCATATCTGTACAGCGGCCACACACCTGTTTGCGCCTGGGTTGCTCCTCTTGATCAGTAGTTTGAGTGGCAACCGCTTCATCGCTATTACTGGTTCAAGTGGTGGCTATCCTTGGCTGCAGAATCTTTGGCCGTTCCGGTTCGCACGAAAAGGCATTGACAAATTTGGGATACGGCTAATATATTAGTTTCAACAGTTCTCAGGAACCGGTCATCTATCTTATCCGGCTGTTAGCTAATAAAAGGTTCGATAACCCCTGCCATAGGAGAATTCAATGTTAATCTGGAAAAACGCTATTTTTAGGGTACTTGCTCTGGCAATGTTCGCCATTGCAATACCCGCGACGCATGCTGCGACACCTGTCAAAGGCGGTACTGTCGTTTATCTGTCGAGTAAGATTCCCAGTCTGAATCCTCTTCATTCAGCTTATGAAGTGGGCTTGGTGACATCCCAGATTTTTGCCAGCCTGACCAGGATGAACGAGAACAATGAAATATCCCCGTATATAGCTGAATCCTGGGAGATTTCCAACGGTGGCAAGACTTATACCTTCCATATTGCACCAAACGCCAATTTTCATGACGGAAAGCCAGTGACTTCTGAGGACCTTGCGTTTTCGTTCGACATTGTTAAGAAACACCATCGATTCGGACCACAGATGTTTGGGCCCATTTCGAGTTATGAGTATCCAGACGCGAAGACACTGATCGTTCATCTTTCAGAGCCGCATGGTCCACTACTCCTAGCGGCAACGACACCGAGACAGTTGCCCGTCATGCCAAAGCATGTTTATGGTTCTGCCGACGATTTTATGAAGCAGGATGCACACAAGAATCCAGTGGGTTCGGGGCCATTTGTAATAGGCGATAGAAAAACAGATGAATATGTCAGCATCGACAGGAACGAAGACCATTTTGTCGCTGGGTTGCCGTATCTCGACAAAATCATCTACCAGAACGTTCAGGATAAGACAGCAAAAAGAATAGGTCTGAGGAAAAATCAATTCCAATTAGCACGAACCGATTCGGTGATGCGATTCAGTGACATTAAAGAATTCAAAAAAGTTGAGCATCTACAATTCACTGAATATAAGGGTATCTCTGGTGGTGCGATTGTTCTGGAATTTAATAACCGCAGAGAGCCTCTAAACAACAAGAAAGTTCGCCAAGCGATTGCCTATGCAATCAATAGATCTCAACTGTCTGGCGTCTTGCATGGCGGGTATACAAAACAATCACGATCTCCTTTTCCGGCAACGAATGTCTTTTTTAATAAGAAACTTCAGGGTTATCCCTTAGATCTAGATAAAGCTAACAAGCTTCTTGATGAAGCTGGATACCCTGAAAAAGATGGCGTTCGATTTGAACTAGGTCTTATTTTTATCGCGCCGCCATTCATGCCCGATTTTCAACAACTACCAGCCGAATTTGTTGCGGCACAATTGAAAAAAGTGGGTATTAAGGTGCGCCTAGAACCACAACAAGGTTTTGCCGGTTGGGCGAAAACGAGCGCGGCTTGGGATTTTGATATGTCAATCAACTGGCCGGGTGACAAAACAGACCCAGCCATTGGCATTAGCCGACTTTACGTCTGTGACAACATCAAGAATCAAGCATATACAAATACTTCTGGGTATTGCGACAAAGAGGTTGACAGGATTTTTGCAGAGGCAGCTCAGGAATCAAACTATGAAAAACGGACGGCACTCTATCACGAGGTTCAGGATCTTCTGTTAGAGGAGATGCCGATGCTCTGGTTATTTGATACGCCAAGTATGTTTTTTCATCACAAGGAACTCTTTTTCCCGGCTTACGGTACGGCTGAAAACTGGGATGTCATGTACTGGACGAAAGCACAAAACTGATAATTTACGACGTTCTTAAGACAGAGGTGATAAATTGGGCCCATTTTCTGATGGGCCCAATTTAATTGTGGAGATGCTGTCTGCCAAATCAATTGTCAGGGCTTGAAGTCGCTCGTCCGACATAGGACAGTTTCCTTGAACTGATACCCGCCAGACTATCGATGCCTTCAGTGCACATTACAACGAGAACCGGCCACACGCTTCACTTAATTACCTGCCCCCGGCCGTGTTCACCAGAAAGGTGGCCTGATATGATCTTATTCCCTAACCGAAACTGGACCGACTACGGGGGAAAGGTCATGCAGTCGATGAGTTAAAAAGTTTACAGCAGGATGTAAATCTATTTGTAATAAATAATGGTTAAATAGTAAGAATTTTATAGGATATGAAGACAGCGATAATCCAGCGCATCGTTTTAGGATTTGTTTTATTAATCGCGGTTATCGTCTTAAATTTTCTTCTACTGCAGTTGGCGCCTGGTGATGTCGTTGACGCCATGTTGGCAGAAGGGGGTGGCGGGGACCCCGCTCTCGCAGCCAAACTTCGCGCGTCATACGGGCTGGATCAGCCAGTTTATATTCAGTTATTTAAGTATTTGGGCCAGGTGCTCTCAGGTGATTTAGGGTATTCCTTTTATTACGATGACTCAGTATCGGACCTTATTTTGGGGCATTTGCCAACTACTTTGATGTTGACGTTGTCAGCTTTGGTTCTAGCGGTAGCCGTTGGAACATTATTTGGGGTGTACGCGGCGATTAAACCGAGGGGGATATTTAGTAATTTCGTTACAGTTTTCTCCCTATTAGGGTACGCAACGCCCGTTTTTTGGTTGGGTATGATTATTTTATTGGTTTTCGCACTCTATCTACCCATCTTTCCGGCATTTGGAATCCGGTCCATTCCGGAGCCGGAGAATTCTTTGGATCGGATCCTAGATGTAATTAACCACCTGGTTTTGCCGATATTTACACTTGCCATACTTTATCTTGCCAACTACAGCCGTATATCCCGTGCGTCAATGCTTGATGTCTTGGGTGCGGACTATATTCGCACGGCGAGGACGAAAGGTCTGTCTGAGTTTAAAGTTATCTTCAAACATGCTTTAAGAAATGCTGCTTTGCCGGTTGTGACATTGGCCGGTCTGCAGCTTGGTCATATATTTTCTGGCGCAGTATTGGTCGAGACGGTTTTCAGTCTTCCGGGTCTTGGCCCGTTGTTATATGAATCAATCATGCGTCGTGACTATCCTGTCATTCTCGGCGTACTTTTCGGTGCTGCTGCAACCACTATTGTCGCCAACATCATTACCGATTTGGTGTACAAACGGATGGATCCTCGAATTCAATCAATTACCTGATGAAAAATGACATCGCACATAATGCTTCTCCATTCAGTTTTGAAGAAGCAGTCCCAGAACCTGAAGTCAAGTGGCGAGAAACGCTGCGGGTATTTTGTCAAAACAGAATGGCGTTGTTGGGCCTTATTATGGTCTCAATATTTATCTTTGTTGGCTTATTAGGACCAATAATCTTTCCAGCAGATCCATTTGAAATGGTTGCGGCTCCGTTAAGTGAGCCCGGAGCTGGCGCACTTTTTGGTTCAGACTACATGGGCCGTGACGTGTTTATAGGCATTATCTATGGTACTCGACCGACTTTGGTGATCGCCACCACAGCAACTTTAATGACGGTCTTGATTGGTATTACGCTGGGAGCGGTGGCCGGCTTTTACGGTGGGATGATCGACAATGTTTTGATGCGAATTACAGAATTTTTTCAGGTGCTGCCACCATTGGTGTTTGCGATGGTGATTGTGGCTGTGTTTTCTACAGATATCGTGGTGGTGATCCTGGCGATAGCCGTCACGACGTGGACGGCTGAGGCTCGGTTAACCCGCGCCGAGTTCTTAAAGATCAAGGAACGAGAATATGTGATGTCTGCTCGTGCTATTGGAGCTAGAAATTTCAGATTGATCGCCAGAGTGATACTTCCAAACGCCATGCCACCTCTGGTCATTGCTATAACTTTAAGAGTTGGTATCACCATCATTTACGAAGCAGCTTTGAGTTTCTTAGGACTAACTGACCCAGATGTAATGACCTGGGGGAAAATGATCGGCTTGTCGAGAGATTTCTTTTTTGATGCGTGGTGGTCAGTAACATTTCCAGGAGTCGCCATATTGCTGATTGTCTTATGTATAGCCTTGATCGGGGATGGCTTGAACGATGCCTTTAATCCTAAATTGCGTGGAAGATGACTAGAACGATATGAGCGCCGTGTTGGATAGGCAAGAGATTAGCGTCTTAAGTGTCGAAGGCCTGACAGTCGACTTCGATGTTAAGGGTAGGTCGGTGAATATTTTATCGGAGGTAAGCTTCGATCTAAAAAGTGGCGAAACCCTAGGAATTATCGGCGAGAGTGGTTGTGGAAAAAGTATGACGGCGTTAGCGCTCTTACGCATGATTCCTTCACCACCTGGCCGTATCACCGGTGGCAAAGTTCTTTTAAATGACGAAGATTTACTGAAAGCAACAAAGAACAGAATTAGTAGTATTCGTGGGAAAGAAATCTCAATGATATTTCAGGAGCCCATGACTTCATTGAACCCGGTCTATACCGTAGGTAACCAGATAGTTGAGACGATCCGTCGTCATAAACTCATAAGTCGCTCTAAAGCGCTTGAAGAGGCTGTTGAACTTCTTCGTATGGTCCAAATACCTGCGCCCGATAGACGCATTAGCGAATACCCTCACCAGTTGTCAGGAGGAATGCGCCAAAGAGTGATGATAGCGATGGCATTGGCCTGCAGTCCTCAAGTCCTGATAGCGGATGAACCAACGACGGCTCTGGATGTCACCGTACAGGCGCAAATATTTGATTTGCTCAAAGAAATTCAAGAACAAAACGGGACAAGTATCATTCTTATCACGCATGATTTCAGTGCAGTGACTGAAATGGCAGACCGCGTTCTGGTTATGTATGCGGGTCACAAAATTGAGGAAGGAACACTCGGGCAGATAACCGATGAAGCGAAGCATCCTTATACCCGTGGCCTGTTACGGTCCATGCCAGAGATTAAGTCGGATCCGAAAGAGTATCGAGAACCGTTACCCGAAATACCCGGTGCGGTACCTGATCTGATCAATCGTCAAGAGGGGTGTCCTTTCGGTCCGCGATGTTCATTCGCGATGGCCAAATGCCTGCAAATGCCGCAAAGCTATGCATTGGGCGAAAACCGATCCGTCAAGTGTTGGCTTACTCAGCAAGAGAATGCCGCGTGAGTGAGAGTGGACATAATTCGGCTTTGCTTGAAGTCGAAGATTTGAAAGTTCAATTCAAGTTGAAACGTGAAAGCCTGCTGAGTGCTCAGCCGATTCTGCATGCTGTGGACGGGGTCAGCTTTATTATCGATAGGGGGAAAACTCTCGGACTCGTGGGTGAGAGTGGGTGTGGAAAATCCACCTCTGGTTTGGCATTGCTAGGCCTTGTAACACCAAGTCATGGAAAGCTCTTATTCGATGGGATCGATCTATCTTCCTTAAAAGCTGAACAAATGTTTCCAATACGCAAAAGGATGCAGATCATATTTCAGGATCCCTATTCTTCTCTCAATCCAAGACAAACCGCTGGCGATATAGTGTCTGAACCACTGACTATTCACCAGGTGGGCATGCTAGGCGAACGGAAAGAGCGGGTTTCCGAACTGTTTGCGATGGTCGGATTACGCCAAAATCAGAAAGAACTTTACCCTCACCAGTTTTCAGGCGGACAAAGACAAAGGATTTGTATTGCTCGAGCACTGGCATTGAATCCTGAGTTTATTGTTTGTGATGAACCGGTCTCTGCTTTAGACGTAGCGATACAGGCTCAGGTATTGAATTTGCTTTGTAAGTTGCAGGACGAGCTGGATTTGACTTATCTATTCATATCCCACGACCTGGCTGTTATTCAGCACGTTTGTGATGAAATTGCTGTAATGTATTTAGGGACGATAGTAGAGAAGACAACTCGCCGGCAATTATTCAACGAACCGCGTCATCCATACACTAAAGCGTTGCTGTCGGCTGTACTACAGAATCAAGAGAGCAAGAGAACGGAGCGCATTCGATTGGTAGGGGATATACCTAATCCGATTAATAAACCTACTGGATGCCGTTTTCATACTCGGTGTCGTTACGCGGAGGACGTTTGCAGGAGTGTAGAACCTAAGCTTGCCGAAAAATATCCAGGACATTGGGAAGCCTGCCATTTTGAAACTGAATAGGTGGAAGAAGAGGATACATTAATGAGCAAGAACTCATTCGATACAATTTTAGAAAATGGCACTGTGTATGATGGGACAGGTCGACCTGGGCTAGTTGCTGATGTTGGTATCGTTGACGATAGGATAAAGCATATTGGTAACCTAGAAGATGCCGACAGCGTGCAGAGAATCAATGTGCAAGGTCTGGCTGTATCACCAGGATTTATTGATCTGCACACCCATTCGGATTTCACACTGGTGGTTGATGGGAGCGCGGAGAGCCAGGTTCACCAGGGTGTTACGACAGAGGTGATCGGGCAGTGTGGACACAGCGTGGCACCAGTGTGTCATCATGATGAAATTGCTAAAAGAGCTATTGGGTTTGTTGCCGGTTCCAAGATAAAAGGCTGGAAGAGTTTTGGAGAGTATCTCGAGACACTGGAGGCTCAGGAATTAGGTGTCAATGTGGCGGCCTTTGTTGGGCACGGTACGGTTCACCACGCCGTTATGGGAGACGACCTTCGGTTGCCGGAGCCAGAAGAAGTCGACCAGATGGCATTACTGGTCGAGCAGTCTATTGAAGAGGGTGCGGCCGGATTCTCGACCGGGCTGGAATACTGGCCAGGTAGCCAATCGACTCCCGATCATGTTGAGCCGTTGTGTCAGGTCGCTGCCAGGCATGATCGACTTTACGCGACTCATGTACGCAATCGTGATCGATATTACGATTTGGGTTTTGGTGAGGCGATGGCGACTGCCCGGTCGGCTGGTTGCCGGCTGCAAATCTCGCATATTCAACCTAAATATGGTGCTCCCGACTATGCTATGGAGCACACCCTCGAATTGGTTCATACCAACCGAGGGTATAGCCTTGACGTGGCATTCGATGTCATTCCCCATGACTGGAACCATACTTTGATTATGGCAATCCTGCCTAAATGGGCACTGGAAGGCGGGGTTGAGAAGATCATTGACCGATTGAAGGATAAGACCTGTCGGGAACGAATTAAGAAGAACAGAAATCCGATGTGGCTACTTGTGGCGGATCGCATTTGGGACAAGATAGTCCTGCTGAATTCGATTGAAAATGTCGATCTAATCGGGGAAAAGTTCTCCGATATAGCGCGAATGCGAGGCGTGGATCCCTACGATTTAGTGTTTGATCTTCTGCTGGAAGAAGGTGCAGCCATGCACCAGCTCTTATGGACTTCAAATGCATTCAGTCAGTCAGATCTAGATCTTTGCCTGGAACAGGAAGAGTGTGCTGTGATATCGGATACGTTAGCGTTAGCACCGTATGGTCCGCTTGAGAAGAAAGTCGGTTCACTGAGTGGGTACGGATGGACGTCGGAATTCCTAAGTAAGTACATCAATGAGAAAAAGATCATCTCCATTGAAGAAGGTATTCGTCGAATGACGAGCCTTCCAGCTGAACGGTTAGGTGTAAAAGACAGGGGTACACTGAAAGAAAATATGAAAGCAGATATTGTTGTATTTGATACTGGTTCTATTAGAAGTACCTGGACTGTTAAAGAACCACGAAGCTATCCGCAAGGTATCGAGCATGTCTTTGTCAATGGCTGCCAAACCATTTCCGCCGGAGAGCGTACGAGCGTTAACAACGGAGCGGTCCTGAGGGCGCCATTTGCCTGATCGGCGAACTTACAGATGAAGGTTTTCAAGGGAAAATTCACCCAACAGGAGGCGATCCCCGAGCCTGCTATAGAGCAGGCAGTCGAGGTGATGCGATCCGGTCGACTGCACCGCTACAACGTGGTGGATGGTGAGGCTTCTGAAACCAGTCTTCTGGAAACCGAGTTCGCCCAATACCAGGGTGCAAAATATTGCCTGGCTTGTGCTTCGGGGGGTTACGCCATGCAGGTTGCATTGGCGAGTTCTGGCATCAAGCACGGTCAGCCTGTGTTGACCAATGCGTTCACTTTGTCACCGGTGCCGGGCGCGATTCACAATGTGGGTGGTCGGCCGGTTCTGGTCGAGACGACCGATCAGTTGGTCATTGATCTTGATGATCTGGAAGGCAAGATCGATAGCAGCGGCGCGCGACTGCTTCTCCTATCGCATATGCGCGGCCACATCGCTGATATGGGTCGGTTATGCGATCTTCTGCGGGCAAAGGAAGTCAGCCTGATCGAAGATTGCGCCCACACCATGGGCGCTAAGTGGAATGGGCAGCGGAGTGGCAGCTTTGGGCTGGCAGCCTGTTTCAGCAGCCAAACCTATAAGCACATCAATTCGGGTGAAGGTGGGTTCCTGACGACCGACGACCCAGATCTCATAGCCCGTGCAGTAATCCGCTCAGGGTCATACATGTTGTATGACCAGCACGATGCAGCACCTGATCACGACGTTTTTGTGGACATTCGTTTGGACAATCCGAACTGCAGCGGTCGAATGGACAACCTGCGTGCTGCAATCCTGAGACCCCAGTTGAAAATACTAGAAGACAATCGAATTCGATGGAATGAACGCTACCGGCTGCTTGAGGCGCAGCTTTCAACGGTGGCAGGTGTCACGCTTCCGGACAGACCGAATGCGGAGGAGTATGTCGGCAGCTCGATCCAGTTCTTTCTTAATCAAATGACAACGAGCCAGATCCAGGCAGTGATTGCCAGCTGTCGGGAACGCGGCGTGGAATTGAAGTGGTTTGGAGCCGAAGAGCCCACAGGGTACACCAGCCGTCATGACAGCTGGCGCTACATGGATCGTCAGTCGCTACCCAACAGCGACGCAATTCTTTCAAAGCTCCTGGATATGCGCGTACCGCTCACATTCACTCTGGACGACTGTCGTCTTATTGGAGAAATTATTGCTGAGTCGGTCAGTGATGTGGTCGCAGGAGAAGACAGTCCGGAGTATCTAGAGTCTGTTATTCAGGCCTGAGTACGGGTTTTTGATCTCAAGTGTGCTGTCAGAATTGTCGGGAGTGTTCGTGACCATTCGCTTATCTCGATGGAAATCAGTGTGGTGGGGTAAACCTGACAGGTAGTCCGTGATGATTGAATATCTGAAGACGGCCAGAAAAACGCCGAGTAGCGACCAAGAAGATACACGCATAGTCGTCGGTGAGATACTCCACGAAATCGAGGCCAATGGCGAGGAGAAAGTACGGTATTACGCTGAAACACTCGATGGGTGGACGGGCGCTATCGTTATGACTCCGGATACCATCGAAAAGGCAACAGCACAGCTGTCGCAACAGGCGAAAGATGACATCCAGTTTGCTCACGAAAGGATACGGCGGTTTGCTGAAGCGCAACTTGCGAGCTTGAGTGAGTTCGAGACCGAACTTTCGCCGGGGCTGGTGGCTGGCCAGAGGCTGGTGCCCGTCCAGACTGCCGGTTGTTACATTCCCGGGGGACGCTACGCCCACATTGCTTCTGCGCTGATGAGTGTCACAACAGCGAAAGTAGCGGGTGTCAAAAACGTAATTGTGTGCTCACCGACGCGAGGATCTGATGGTATCCACGCTTCTATTCTCTATGCAGCCAGTCTGGCTGGCGCCGACACCATACTGGCGCTTGGTGGGGTGCAGGGCGTTGCAGCGCTGGCCTTTGGCTTATTCACCGGGCATCCAGCAGACATCCTTGTGGGGCCCGGCAATCGTTTTGTTGCTGAAGCGAAGCAAATTCTCTATGGGCGAGTTGGAATTGATCTTTTTGCAGGGCCCACTGAAATCGCGATCATCGCCGATGAAAAGGCTGACCCTGATCTTGTTGCCTCCGATCTCGCTGGGCAGGCCGAACACGGACCCGACTCACCTGCCTGGTTGATCACGACCTCGCGTGAGCTGGCAGAAGCGGTGATCGCGCGTATTCCTGATTGCATCAGCCGTCTCCAGGAACCGAACAGATCAGCCGCGGAATCGGCATGGCAGGACTATGGTGAGGTGGTTCTGGTTGACAGCCGGGAAGCTGCTGTTGCTCAGAGCGATCGGTATGCGCCGGAACATCTGGAAGTTCATGCACAAGCGCTGGATTGGTGGCTGGAAAATCTGAGCAACTACGGATCTCTCTTTCTGGGCGAAGAGACGACGGTCACCTACGGTGACAAGGCATCCGGGCCCAATCATATCCTACCGACCAAGGGGGCGGCGCGTTACACGGGCGGCCTGAGTGTTGCCAAGTTCATCAAGACCGTCACCTGGCAGCGAATGACCCGCGAGGCAAACCGCGATGTGGGCGCGGTAAGTGCCCGGATTTCACGGGCTGAAGGTATGGAGGGCCATGCTTTATCCGGTGACGATCGTCTGAAGAAATACTTTCCAGAAGAAACATTCAATCTGTCAGGTCATTGAGTGGGCACGCAGAGAGCAGATAAGTCTTCTTTGGAACTACTCACAGTAGACTGGCTCCGACATCGGTTCATTGTGTGCCAAGTCTGATCACTTTATGCAAAATGACCTCGCTACGTTAGACAACATTCCAAGACAGTCGTGTAATTGTGAGGAGATGTCCGATGCCAGATCGCCAACAGGTGCGCAGCAAACTCGAACTGCAGGGCGATCGAGTCACTATCGCGGTCCAAGAAGCAGTAAGTATCGTAGACGGGATATTCAGACGCATCGGATGTTCGACAGATATCGCTCAGACCGTCGCCGCACACCTGGCCAATTCGAACCTCTGTGGAATGGAATCCCATGGACTCATGCGAACCCTTCAGTATGCGGAACAATTCGAAACCGGCCAAATGCGTCCCGATGTAAAGCCACGGCTAAGAACAACTCCCCGGGGCGTCACCGAAGTCGACGGTTGCCATGGTATTGGCATCCCGGCGATGAAGATGGCGGTCGAGCATGGCTGTGAAGTCGCTCGAAAACAGAGTATGTCGGCACTCGCCATTCGGAATGTCGGGCACACCGGCAGGCTCGGAGAATTCACCGAGATGGCAGCGCAAAGCGGCTGTTTATGTATTGTGATCGGTGGTGGCGGGCGGCAGAGGTGGCGTCAGGTCGCACCTTACGGTGGCCGATGCGCCATGCTGCCGACAAATCCCTATAGCATCGGCATTCCCGGAGGTGACAGAGGGCCGGTGGTGCTCGATTTTGCAACATCGAAAATCGCGGGCGGGTGGATCTATGCTGCAAGAAGTGCGGGCGCACTTTTGCCTGACAACGCTCTGATGGACGCCGATGGTAATGTCACACGCGATCCAGAAGACTATTTTCGCGGTGGTGCGATCATGCCGGCCGGGGGTGCCAAGGGCTACGCGCTTGCACTTGTCGCAGAGATGATCGCCGAGGCCATGCTGGGTCCGGTCACCACCGAGGGCAACTGGCTGATGATCACGCTCGATGCAAGCAGGTTTCGCGAACCGTCTGCCATGCAGACAGCGGCAGAAGAACTGCTCCAAGAACTGCGTCACTGCCCGCCCGCACCGGGCTTTGATAAGGTGGAAGTGCCCGGAGAACGAGAGCGGGAGCATCGTCAACGCACTGAAGAATCCGGTATTTCGTTGCCGGAGAAAACCTGGCAGCAGATCGTCAGTCTCTCAGACCGCAGGCCAGGGGTGGGGTCGCAGTCTTCATGAGTGAATCGATGGGTACGTATGGCCTGTAGGCCAGCTGAGCGTCGATTGAAGATAGACCCACGTTTTTTTGGATCCTGCTGCCGAATTCTGGTCTCTTCTCCTGCATTCAAAGAGCCCTTGAAGACCGGTATTGTTGTCGCCCTCTAAGTTACTATCAGCCAGGTTAACCTCTTGAGTGGTGGAATCTCATGTACTGGCGGGTTATCCTTTGAATTTCCAACTTACAACGTGAGGAGACAACCATGAGTGATCAAAAAGTCGACAACGGAGTGAATGTCCAGGCGCTACTGGATGCGCGTGAAGCGCTGACCGAGGCACCCGCAGCCGCCCAGTTTACCTGGCGTGCAAAATGCGATTGGGTCAACGGTACCCATAGCAGGACTAGTGTTGAAGGGTTTTTCGGGCTCGGTGAGGAGCAGAAACATAGAACTGAGTTCAGCTTTGATGCCGACCACCCTGAAATCTTTGCGTCAGAAGACAATGGTGCGACACCCGTCGAACTCGTGCTCGCCGGACTGGCCAGTTGTCTGACCGCCGGTGTTGCAGCCGTTGCCCAGAATCGCGAGATACAGCTGAATTCCGTGTCGGCGACACTTGAAGGTGGTATGGATGTCCAGGGCATCCTCGGCATCGACAGTGATGTCCGCAACGGGTTTGATGGCATCAAGGTGACCTACAACATCGATGCCGATGCGTCCAAGGAAGACATTGAAGCGCTGGTTGCCCAGTCCCAGAAGCGCTCTGCTGTTTATGACATCGTTACAAACCCGACCAACATAACAGTAGAGGTCAGCTGAACCGGCGAACTGTGTTGCAGCGAGGCCCAAGGCATGTCGACACCGTGGTCATCGGTGCTGGCCATACCGGCCTCGCCGTAAGCCGCTGTCTTCGTGATCGGGCTGTTGATCATGTCGTTCTGGAACGGGCAGATGTAGCCAATTCCTGGAAGACTGAGCGGTGGGATTCGCTGCGCCTGCTCACGCCCAATTGGCAGAGCCGCTTACCCGGCCTGGCCTATGAAGGTGATGATCCAGATGGGTTTATGACTGTGCCGGAAGTGGTCGACTTCGTCGAGCGCTATGCCGATGTGGTTTCAGCACCGATCGAGATCCGGACAGCTGTGACTTCTCTGTCTAGTGTCGGTCATGGTTACCAGGTCGACACCAATCGGGGCTCATGGAGATGCCGGGCAGTGGTTGTTGCGACCGGCGCATGCAATATAGCCAGCGTGCCGGCTGTCTCGTCGTCTGTGCCTTCGTCGATCTCTGAAGTCACGCCAATAGACTACCGGAACCCGGATCAGCTGAGTGAGGGTGGCGTGCTGGTTATAGGCGCATCAGCTACGGGCATACAGCTTGCTGATGAGATCCACCGTTCCGGTCGGCCGGTTACGCTGGCGGTCGGCGAGCATGTTCGAATGCCCCGGGTTTATCGCGGTCGTGACATTCAATGGTGGATGGATGCGGCCGGGATTCTTGACGAACGTTATGACCAGGTTGATGACATCAATCGGGCCCGCAACGTACCATCTCCACAACTTGTAGGTTCGCCCGAGAGGGCTACGCTGGATCTCAATGCGCTCACTGGAATTGGCGTGAAACTGATTGGCCGTCTTGCTGGGGTTAATGATGGCAAGGCCCAGTTCTCGGGTTCACTGCGTAACAATTGCGCGCTGGCTGACCTTAAGATGAACAGGTTGCTCAACACCATTGACGAGTGGGCGGTCGAAAACAGCCGAGATGAGGAAGTGGATCCTTCGCATCGCTTTGCAGCGACTATCGTCGAGGACTCGCCGCCACTCGGGCTTGACCTTGGTAATGGTCAGATCCGGACCATTGTCTGGGCGACCGGTTTCTATCCTGACTACTCCTGGCTGGATTTGCCTGTTCTCGACCGCAAAGGGAAGATCCGTCACGATGGCGGGGTAGTGGATTCACCTGGCATGTACTTGATTGGCATGACCTTTCTCCGTCGCCGTAAGTCGAGTTTTATTCATGGCGCCGGTGACGATGCCCAAGACATCAGTGATCATCTGGCGGCCTATTTAAGTAACACGACCTCTGTGTCTTACGCCAAAACCTCGCCCTGATCCAGTTGTGATAATAATGAGGCTGGGAATGTAATGGTTACGTTCATGCACTTGATCCAATGGGCCAACCGCTCCGGGAAGGATCAGTTTGAAGCTGATTCAGACGAGTGATTCTCAGGCTTGTGAAATCTTAG
>MPLX02382526.1_pt1 | contig 71395 bp, 59 predicted proteins | sample 1617341 | NCBI WGS metagenome assembly MPLX02 (sample SAMN05944804, study PRJNA350692) | marine metagenome | biome: marine; feature: ODZ; material: water; isolation source: 120 m water sample filtered on 0.2 um supor filter | place: Pacific Ocean | collected 2012-04-08 | depth 120m m | reverse complement strand
GTTCTCCCGAGTACTGCTTGGCGTGACGCAATCGATTGATCCCGTCGCGCATGACCAGTCCCATAGTACCGGCAAAGAAATATGGCCACACGGTTTCTGACCCGTACCGCTGCTCCGCTTTCAACAATTGCTCTGCTGTCTCATCCAGTGCGCTTTCCCAACTGATCGGTTCAAAATCTCCCGATTGTTTACCCCCTTTGCGTCGCAAAGGTGTTGTCAACCGATCGGGATGATGAATGCGTTCGCTGTAACGAGCGACCTTGCTGCAAATAACTCCGTTGGTGTAAGAATTTTCGATGGCTCCGCGTACCCGGTCAATACGACCTTCCTGATCCAACTCAACTTCCAGTGCGCAGGTGGATGGGCAATCATGCGGGCAGGCACTATAGAGAATAGGCTTATTCATGTGTCGTGGTCTGCTAAAGATCAATTACAAAAAATTCGGATTACCAAGCACATTTACATTGTACCTCCACAGTGGTTGTAGCTGACCCACATGCCTTAATCCGGCAATTTATCTTAATTTGGCAGACCGCAACAGACATCCGTATAACCTGACTATAATTACCTGGCTTATCGATTCAGACCCGCTCCTAATTTAAGCCCTTGCCACCCATCAATATTCAGAACTTTCTTAGCGATATCTCCAGAATCGTCGGGGCGAAATATGTCTTGAGTGAAACCGATGTGATGGCTGAATATCTCGAAGAACGACGGGGTAACTATACTGGTGAGGCCGATGCTGTCGTCCTTCCAGCTAACTCAGCCGAAGTTGCCTCAGTTGTGAAAATGTGTGCCGACAGAAATATACCGATTGTGCCGCAGGGTGGTAACACCGGCCTGTGCGGCGGTGCAGTTTCAAAGAAAGGCCAGATCATATTGAACCTTAAGCGTTTAAATCGGATTACTGACGTAGATCCGATTAACGACACTATGACTGTGGAAGCCGGTTGTATCCTCGCCGATATCCAACAGGCGGCAAGTGACATCGAACGCTATTTTCCTCTTAGCCTGGGTGCAGAAGGCAGTTGCCAGATCGGTGGCAACCTGTCGACAAATGCTGGCGGCATCAACGTGCTGCGCTATGGCAATGCCCGTGAACAAGTCTTAGGTCTTCAAGCCGTATTACCGGATGGACAGATTTGGAGCGACCTGAGCGAACTGAGAAAAAATAATACGGGCTACGATCTACGCAATCTGCTGGTAGGTTCCGAGGGAACCCTGGGAATCATCACAGCAGCTGTCCTTAAGATTTACCCCCAGCCACGCCAGGTCGAAACCGCATTCGTGGCCTTGAAAGACCTAGACTCCTGTCTAGAATTGCTGACAGCTGCGCGAATCGACAGCGGCGGAACGCTGTCCAGCTTTGAACTCATACCAGAACTCGGTATAGAACTGGCAGAAAAATACGTGCCAGGCTGCCGAAACCCCTTGTCGACTTCCAGCGACTGGCACATCATCATGGTCTACAGCAGCACCGCTAATGGTACGGACCTACGCCTGGCATTAGAAAATACGCTGGGGAACGCGCTGAACAATGAAATCATTAGCGATGCTGTCATTTCAGCCAGTGAAACACAGACGGCACAGATCTGGAAAATCCGAGAAGGTTTGGTCGAGGCACAGCAGATGGCCGGAGAATGCTACACCTACGATGTATCCGTAAAGATCTCACAGGTCCCTGAATTTATAGAACGGGCCAGCATGCTTGCTCAGTCGAATATGACAGGAATTCGTCCCTGCGCCTTTGGTCACGTTGGTGACGGAAACATTCATTTAAGTCTATTCCAGCCCGATGATGTCGACGGTACAGTTTTTCGATCTCGCTTGCCCGAGTTTGATGCACTGATTTTCGATTTAGTTCACGAATACGGCGGGTCATTCAGTGCAGAACATGGTATCGGCCTGCTTAAACTGGAAGAAATGTCTTCGTATAAAGATCCAGCTGGGCTGTCGGTCATGCGGGCAATAAAACAAGCCGTTGATCCCTTCAATATCATGAACCCAGGCAAGGTGCTTCCGTGACCCAGTTGTTTACGTGACACCATCAGGTAGGCCCGCAGTCCTCAGTAACCCAACGCTGGATCGACGACGTTATTCAGCGGTTTACCGCCTAGATGCCTTTCCAAATTTGCAAATACCAAATCCAGTGTCATGTCGACGTACGTGTTTCCATCATCGGCTGAAATATGCGGCGTCACGATAAGATTGGGTGTATGCCACAGGCTAGAGCCCCCAGGTAGAGGCTCTTCATCAAACACATCAAGAATAGCGCCTGAAAAGTGGTTGGATTGTAAGTTTTCGACCAGCGCCCGGTAATCCATGGTCGCCGCTCTGCCGATATTAACGATACCCGCACCCGGTTTAGTCAAAGCCTGCCGTCGACGATCGAAGAGGTTCCGAGTTTCAACGGTGAGGGGCGCCGCTAGGATCACAAAATCTGCAACCGGTAACACCGAATCCAAATCCTTAGAGGTACACACAGAATCGATGCCTGACACCGGTCGACCGTGACGACTGATTCCAATGACATTCATTTCCAGCATCTTGCAGCGGCGGGCGATAGATGCACCGATATGTCCAATACCGATAATCACTACGGTCTTATCGACGATTGACGCGGAAAACAACGAACTCCAAGCGGCCTTTTTTTGATTATTGATGATTGTGGGCAAACGGCTGTGCAGCATCAGGACGGACATCAGACCAAATTCACCTCCTTTTGCGGCATGAGTACCTCGATTGTTGACGACTGTAACCCCATCCGGAAGCCAGTTCATTGGGCACAGGTGTTCGACGCCTGCACCAATGATATGGATCCACTGGAGATTGGGCGCAACCCTGGCCAGGTCGTGAGTAGGTAGATCCCAAGTCACAAGTACATCCGCCGATTGCATAGATTCTGAAAATCGATCGAGATCCCAGTCTATAAACACCTCAATCTGACTGGCTACATCAGGGTACTTATCGCACGCTGCCTGAAACCTTGCTTCAGTTATAGTAAAAACTGCCTCACCCTCTTTTGTAGGCGGAAACGTTTCGGGCGACGCGTGATTATTCTTAATATGTACACGCAGTTTGTCGCTACACATAATGCACTCTTGTTGCTTTGGACTTACGATTTGTCACTGGCTATTAACGAACTCGCCTAGCCCTGATTGTTCTAGTCTCTGGAGCTCTTCAATAACTTCAGCTTGCCGATCAAGATCGGATTTATCGGAAGTATCGAACTGAATTGCCATAAATGCGTGTGCCAAACGACTCAGAAGTGTTGCCTCATCGTCTGAACTCTGACTAGGCATCGTCAGCACCGTATCACCGCCATAAGTAGGCACGACACCTTCCGAGTTTTTGCTGGCCCTTAACGGCTGTCCTCCATTGCCGATCTTTTTGATCTCATCCAGAAGTCGTTTACGCATTAGAGCGATACCCTTGTCACTGACGACTAGATTTTCGTTGGCATGGACTGTGATCGGGCCCATTCCTTCTACTGCCTCAACATCAGCCGGAGATCTCTGCTTTTCCTCATAAGAACGGTCAAACACCTCACCCTGCTCGATAAGTTCCGGGCCTTCCGGTGTGTTCCACTCGGGCGGGTCACCACGTTCCCCGAAATTCGCCCAGGCGAAGCAGGTGGTGTTTTCGTCATCCAGTGGAACAACCCAGCGTGTAAACGAACTGCGGCCATAGTAACGGACCTCTGTACCGTCCGCTGCGAATGCGCTGCCTGCCTGAGTAACGTTGGGCAACACCAACTCATTGACACGCAGCCAAACGTTATCGCCTACGCGCCGAGTATTTACACCCAGCAACCACGCGTTCCGATCAAAGAAGTCTATTTGCCCCACTTCGCCAAAACCTTCGGAAAACTGGACACGGCCAATTGAGGAATGTAGAAAGCTCGTATGTAGAGGATCCAGGATTGCATCGAGCACTTGAAGCCAGTTACAACGAAAAGGTGCTGCGTAGGGCACACGCTCCATTTTTTCGAATGTCATGGCATCAAAGATTGGAAATTCGGGCTGCTGAGTCGGTGGTCCGAGGTAAGCGAAAATTAATCCTTGATGCTCGACTGTCGGGTAAGCGCCGAGTCGCACTCTGTCTTTCAGACGCCGGTTAAGCGCTAGCGACTCGCCTGGAGCATCCAGAAGGCTGCCATCGATATCAAATTGCCAGCCGTGGTAACAGCATCGTATGCCTTTATCCTCACAACGCCCAAACTCAAGCGATGCTTGGCGATGTGGGCAGCGCTTGTGGACAAGCCCTAAGCGTCCGGATTTGTCTCTGAACAGCACCAACTCTTCGCCCAAGATTCTGATGACGACAGGGCGTTCTCCGAGTTCAGAAGATAGAAAAAAAGGATGCCAGAATCGGCGCAGGTATTCGCCGCAAGGTGTACCAGGCCCTACCCGGACCAGCGCTTCGTTAATCTCAGTCGATGCGCGATAGTCATAACCTCGATAATCTCCGGAGTGTGACTGACTATGATTTACTGTCATAAACGATGGTCCCTTTGTCATTCAGTCTCGACCGAACGGCCTTGTGCTTCTGTCAAAACATTTAGTTTGAAACTCTCGCATGCGTGCTCAGCCAGGATAGCCACTCCGGTGCAGACTGTACATCAGCTACCGACTCAGGACTACAATTACACAACTTCATACAACCAGCTAAATCGACATGTGGAAGAATCCCAAGGTCTGGAGCCTCGCAATAGCTGAAACCATTGCTTGGGCTGGCATCTTTTATCTGTTCCCGGCAATGCTGATGCGCTGGGAAGTTTACTTTGGCTGGTCTCGGGTCGAACTCACTTTTGGATTTACCGGTGCACTGATTATCTCCGCAGCGACAGGCGTTTTTGCTGGCCGCTTGATCGACCGGGGACATGGTCGGACCTTAATGACTGTGAGTGCTTTCACCGGCGGCCTGCTGATCGCAATGCTACCGCTGCTACAGCACCTCTGGCAGTTTTATCTGATCTGGTTGTTGATTGGGTTTACCATGGCGGGTTGCCTGTACGAACCCTGTTTTGCCTTTCTGACACACGTTTATTACCCCAAGTCAAAACGACCCATCATCATGGTCACCCTAGTTGCCGGGTTTGCCGGAACTTTGTGCTTTCCGCTGTCCAGCGTCATCTCCAATTACATACATTGGCAAGCAGCGGTGTGGGTTTTTTCAGTTCTGATCTGTGGACTCGCAGTTCCGCTGTTCTGGTATGGTGCGTCTACAGCGCCTGATCAGAAACATTCTCCACCAACCAGTCGTCCGACTCCTCTTGCGATAATTATCACGCCATTACTGAGGTCTCCAACCTTTTGGTGCCTGGTTGTCGCATTTGCCTGTTTTTCACTGAATCACAGTATGATCATCAGTCATATATTGCCCCTGCTGGACAGTCGGGGGGTCTCAACAAATTATGCAGTGATCGCGGCGTCATCCATTGGGGCGGCACAGGTACTGGGCCGGCTTGTTCTTATCACGGTAGAACGTCGCCTATCCATGCTGTTTATTTCCATGTGTTCTTTTATCGGATTGTCGCTTGCCAGTGTTAATCTGGCTTTCGCCGGTACAGCAACAATCATTCTTTGCCTGTTCGTGTGTCTCCAAGGTGGGTCTGCAGGAATTGGCAGTATTGCCAAACCGACTGTCACAGCCGACCTGTTAGGCACTACAAACTTTGGCGCAATCTCAGCCATGGTGTCCATTGCCCACATGCTCGGTTTTGCGTTTGGGCCAGGCCTCTCGAGCCTTATATGGAGTGTTACCGACTACGATACCCTGATTAAAGTCACCGGCACACTGGCCTTGATTGGTGTAATCAGCCTGTTTATTGCACAGAAGTCGTCACGGAATTGACTCATATCACAAACACTGCCAATGATTCCCTTATAACTGTCGTTGTCATACTGAAAGGATGGCCGTAAGGTAAAATCTGTGTCATCTTGCTTTAATGGAACGCCGATAGTGCCCCCCCTGGTAGACCGAGTACCCTCCGACCAACAACTGCCCAATGCCACTGAAGTGGCTATCATTGGCGGCGGTATTATCGGTGTTTCAGCTGCCCTGACACTGGCAGAACGTGGAATACCAGTTGCTTTATTCGAAAAAGGGCATATTGCGGGTGAACAGTCGTCGCGAAACTGGGGCTGGTGCCGCCAGCAAGGTCGGGACCCACGGGAACTGCCTTTAATTATCGAGTCGCTCGCACTATGGCGCAAAATTCATCAACGCACTGGTTGTGACGTTGGATTCAGGCAATGCGGCATTCTTTACCTGGCCAATACGTCCAAAGAAATTGCAGCCCGTGAAGCGTGGCTACAGCATGGTCTCGCATATGGTGTCGAATGCCGGATGGTCTCCAGCAAAGAAATCAACGAACTGCTTCCAGGATCAAAAGAACAGTGGGCTGGCGGGCTCTATACACCAACCGACGGCCGAGCCGAACCGGCCATTGCAGCACCCGCCATGGCTCGGGCAGCACGGCAACTGGGCGCAAGAATTCTCACACGGACTGCTGTACGAGGCATAGAGACAAGCGGAGGGCGGATATCGGCCGTCGTCACTGAAAATGGTTCAGTACAATGCAGTACTGTCATTCTGGCTGGCGGTGCCTGGTCCAGTACGTTTTGCCGAAGCCTGGATCTACGTCTGCCTTTGCTGATGACGATTGGGTCTGTTTTTCGTACTGCACCGCTGAACGAAGCACCTGAAAGATCGGTCAGCGGTGCCGGATTCGCAATTCGAAAAGGGTTGGATGGGGGTTACACTGTTTCCCATGGGAGCATTTCCAGTTTTGATATCGTCCCAGATTCTTTTCGTTTCCTGAAGGACTTTCTACCGTTGGCCTGGATGGCGCGAAAGATTCTACGCCCCACATGGTCGAATCGCTTTAAAACTGAGTGGCGGCAGAAAAAAAAATGGCCACTCGATGAACAGAGCCCTTTCGAGCATATCCGAACCCTGGACCCGATGCCCATTCAAAGCACACTGGAAAAAAGCAAGCGAAACCTCACTCATGCTTTTCCGGCGTTTCAGGATATTGAAGTCGTGGAGAGTTGGGGAGGACTGATTGATGCAACACCCGACGCCGTGCCTGTCATTTCTCCTGTCGACAACCTGCCGGGCTTCTTTCTGGCAACTGGCTTGTCGGGGCATGGATTTGGCATCGGTCCCGCTGCAGGTCAATTGGCTGCAGATGTTGCCACCGCCTCTGAGCCTCTCGTTGATCCAACACCGTTTAGATTTTCGAGATTCAGTGATGGCTCCCGCATACAACCCATCGTAGGTATCTGAAAACGAATCCTGAATTGTTTCCGTTACGTTCTTTGCTAGTAGCCCAGTGAGCGATTAACCTCAGGCGCATGGAAACGGGCCACCTTTCCGGTTGGAGACACCGGTTCGGTGTAGAAAAACGCCGGCAATTCGTCATCGGCGTCGGTAAATCCGGCATCACGATTAAATTGATACTCAAGGGCGAGTGTTTCTTTACCCAATTCAGTGTAAAACTCTTCCGTCAATTTCGTACCATGCGCATCGTTAATGGCATTGACTACGAATTCGACGTTGGTATCCGTTACCCCGCGCCCAAAAATACATAACCCCAAAGAATCTGAACTCGCCATCACTAACTGAGATTCCAAACTGGCGGCGACAACTTCGTCGACGGTCATATCGGTACAGTCCAGCTTCGGTACATTGCCTGCTGTATGGTCGGCACCCTGCGCAGTTACCATCATGGTTATACCCGTCGCCTCGACAACACGTGGGTCATAGGCACTGATCGCCTGTTGCTTAATCACGGGGACTCTCTCGAGCTGGTAGTGTGTCCCAACGCGTCCGGTTCCCTGCGCCCACAGTCTTCCGTTCTCAGAGCCCTTCCTGATCTCTTCGAGCACTTCCTCCATAAACCCAACATCGCCAAATTTACCCAGACCAGCGTCCATCAGAACCGCGATCATTGCCCCTGTTTCTATTGTGTCTACCCCCAGATCATTTGCAATGAAATTCACACGGGCGAGGTCATCCGGATCTTTCAGACCACAGTTGGTACCCATCAACCCCAATGTTTCGTATTCAACAGGGGACGCTAGTTCGTTGCCGTCTTTATCGACATAGACATTGCTGCACTCGATCGTACAACCGGGCATACAGGCATGGGCAGTTTGACCACCTCGTTCCAATTGCTGCTCCCGAATGTGCTGCCCACCCATGGCCATGGTCTCATCATCTTCAACAATTCGACCCTCACTAAAATTACGCACAGGCAGGCCGCCCAGATAATTTTGCACATCGGCCATTAATGCAGTTCCATAAGTCACCATGTTCTGGACAATTTCGTCTTCGTCAAGCATGGCGTTATAGGCCTTCACAGATTCCATCACTTTCTTTCGATCATGCAGTTTGGGCATACGATTTAGGTCCACCACCACCGCCTTAACACGCTTACTCCCCATGACGGCGCCGACCCCACCTCGGGCTGCGAGTCGAGAAGGACGCAGGTCAGTATCGCTGAAGGAGATCCCTGACAGTAATCCACCGTACTCACCGACCGGACCACACAAGCCTATACTGACCTTGTTGCCATACCGCTCGTGCAGCCGGGAAGCGGCTGCAAAATTACCCAGGCCCATGTATGGCGCGGCCGAGTCATAAGCTATTTCACCCTCTTTCGAAATATGGATCACTACCCAATCCTCTGAAACGCCGTGCAGAGTTAAGCCAGCCATACCCAGTTGGCCTAACGCGAATCCGAAGGTGCCGCCTGTGTTAGCTTCCTTGATACCACCCGTCAATGGGCTCTTACACCCGATACTTAGACGGTTCGCATTTGAGAAGTTAGTACCCGCAAATGGCCCCGCAGAAAAAATCAGGGGGTTTTCAGGTGATAGCGGATCCACTCTAGCAGCCCCACAGTCGACCAATGTCTTTGCTATTAAATAGCGACCACTCCGGGCAATGGCTTCTCCGTGCAGCTCTTTCCGATCTACCGTCCGACTATTCAGATCGATGTGAAGATACTCGCGCATGTGTCGACTCCTCTGATAGGTTTAGTGTCTTATCACCTACATTTTAGCACTGACCAATCCTTGGCTGGAGAGAACGGCCTACCATTTCATCTCCGTATTACCATCCAGACCAATCGCCTGCCCGGAGATGTAGCGGCCTTGTTCCGAACACAAGAATATAACGAGAGCAGCTACGTCTTCTTTGGCAATAAATACCTTCATCGAACTGCTGTCCACAAATTCTTCTTTAACCGTGTTTTGATCAACACCTCGCAAATCGGCTTCAGCGGCAATAATACGATCAATTCTTTCTCCTTCGACCGAGCCCGGGCAAACTGCATTGACTCGAATATTTCTTTCACCGAGTTCAGCGGCCAGTGATTTGGTCAGTCCGATCAATCCCCACTTGGAGGACACATAAGGCGTTCGGTTCGGCGGACCGTAAAGACCGGCACTCGACGAGAGGTTGACGATGGAACCCCCCGCAGCCATATCAAGCAGCGGTATCGCATGTCGGCAACAATAGTACGCCCCCAAAAGGTTGACTTCGATGGTTTTGACCCAATCCGACTCCAGCACTGTCTCTAGCCGACCCACGGGGCCGCCGATACCTGCATTATTGACCAGTATGTCCAAGCCACCGAACCGGGATTTGATCTCATTAAATAGATCTTCGACCTGGCCTGACTGTGAAACGTCAGTGAGACAGGCCTGTAGGTCGGCATGCTCATCTTCCAATCCGGCCACCGCAGTGGCATCGTTATCACAGACACACACCTTTGCTCCCGCCATGGCAAATGATACAGCGATAGAAAGGCCGATACCGCTTGCGCCTGCGGTAACCAGCACACGCTTACCACTCAACCCGGTCAGCTGAGTCACGACCAATCCATCTTTGAATCGTCGTCCAACCGAAACTCGAATCCATCTTCATGTGCCGCGTCCATAAGCCACCGGATCAGGTGATCCGTGTAACTGCGCCGGACCACCACTTCGAAAATACAATCGCCTGAACTTTGAAAAGCCGGTGTAATCAGAACATTCGAATGTGCCAGAATGGTCTGCGCACAACTTCCCTGTGCAAATGCGTCGGCGTGGAGATCCAGCGTACACGCAGCCGACAAAACATCCCGGGACTGACGGCCACCGATTCCGAGCAGCGATTGACCACCGGTCAGATCGGTTATCGCGACGTGCAACCCTGACAGGTTATCCTCAAGATTTTGCATTATTGAGGCTCCTGGTTTCTTAACTGTTATCAGCCATTCATCGGGACCCAGCCAATGACAACTCAGACCGCCTGACCTGACGACAGTGTTCGGGATCACTGGTAGCTCAACGCCAGTTACTCGCTGGACTCCATTGAAAAACCGGGAGTTAGCGCTGTCGCCACGTAGATTGACAAACTGGGCTACGCTGATTCCACTGAACCAGACACCATAGTCACCGGCAATACCCCTTGAAGATATCCCCCAATCGATTCCCGCGAATTGAGAGTGCTTACTACCAGATATAGTCATAGCCTGCCATCACTCCGTCACTAAAATGCATTTGTCTGGCCCTCCGTGTAAGTTCCCTGACGAACCATGCGAACATCTGGTTTATGTTTTATGCAACTTGTTTTCCGGATCATAAAACACCGGACTTGTAATGATCGCCTCGATGAGTTGACCGTCCAGCGTCGGTGCATAGACAGAGGCTCCCAGCCGACTGTGGCCTCCTTTAACCAGTGCCAAGGCAATCGAACGACCCAAGATAGAACTGTAGTAACTCGAGGTTACATGACCCGTCATTGGTACTGGATAGTCTGTTGATGGTTCGTTGACGAGTTGCGTGCCCTCAGGCAGGACCTTCTGTGGCTGATCGGTCACAAGTCCAACCAGTTGTTTTCGGTTCTCTCTCAACATATCCGAACGAACAAGTGACCGCTTCCCAATGAAGTCTTTTGTTTTTGAAACTATCCAGTCCATACCAAGGTCAGCCGGTGTCACAGAGCCGTCGGTATCCTGCCCAACGATGACATATCCCTTCTCAGCCCGCAAAACATGCATGGTTTCCGTACCGTAAGGTGTAATGTCGTACTCGCCGCCAGCCTCCATCAGTGATTCCCACAGAGCAACCCCGTCGTCCGCGGACACGTTAATCTCAAAAGCCAGCTCCCCGCTGAAGCTGATCCTGAAGACCCGTGCACTGATACCGGCCACGGAACCCTGCCGCAGGCTCATAAAGGGGAAAGCGTCCGCAGACAAATCAATATCTGAACAAAGCCGACCCAACAGTGAACGACTGTTGGGCCCGGCGATACTAGCGACAGCCCAGCGGTCAGTAACGGAGGTAAAAAACACCTCTAACTCCGGCCATTCGGTCTGGTGCCATCTTTCCATCCAGCCCAGAACGTGTGCCGCACCGCCAGTCGTGGTGGTCATATAGTAATGGTTATCACCTAGCCTGGAACTGACGCCGTCGTCCATCACCATCCCATCTTCTCCGAGCATTAACCCATAGCGACATCGGTTAATTTCGAGCTTCGACCACGCATTGGTGTAAATTCTATTAAGAAATTCTGCCGAATCCCGCCCGCGAACTTCAATCTTTCCAAGCGTGGAGGCGTCCAACAGGCCGATGCCTCTACGTGTAGCGAGGCACTCGCGTCTTACAGCACTCTCTATAGTTTCACCAGCTTTAGGGTAATACCATGGCCGCTTCCACTGTCCGACGTCTTCAAATACTGCACCGTGAGCCACATGCCAGTGATGCATAGGCGTTTTTCTGACTGGATCGAAATACACGGCTCCCAATTCACGACCTGCTATAGCCCCGAAAGTGACCGGGGTATAGTTGGGCCTGAACGTGGTGGTCCCAGTAGCCGGGATGGACTGTCCCAAGTGTTCGGCGAGAATCGCCAACCCATTGATGTTTCCAGTCTTACCCTGATCGGTACCAAAACCTAAAGCGGTATATCGCTTAACATGCTCAACAGAACGGTAGCCCTCTCGCGCTGCGAGCGCTATATCGGCAACCGTCGTGTCGTTCTGGTAGTCGACAAATTTTCTGCCACCACGGCCCGGTAAAACGCCATCTGGAACGTTCCACATTGGTTCTATGGCTGAATCGAGCCTGTCTGAAACATAAGGAAAGTCTATATTTACGGCCGCATAACCCGTCTCTCGCACTGCATGTACCCCGGCATCGATGCCGTCTCTCAGACAGTTATCCAGCTGAAAAATACCCAAGGCCGACCCAGCAGACCGTTCGGATTGCACAGACTTACCTGGTATAAAACAGGCCCGATTGTCATCATATTGGGGCCGGCCACCGGACTGACAGTGCAGGTGAATCGCCGGATTCCAGCCTCCGGAGATCGCAAGCACCTGACAGTCGAAGGATCCCTTTTGAGTCAATACGTCCCGACCATCCGCTGATAGTCGACATAATTCCACAGCCCTAAGACCTTGTCGGCTACTTCTCGTGCCACCAACCCCATGACCCGAATAGACCGGAATACCCAGCGCGTCCATTTGCAAGAGTCGCTCCTCGGATGGCCTCTGCCGAACATCTATGACCCCTTTTACCTCCATACCGGCACCGTACATCTCGACAGCGGTTTGATAGGCTGAATCATTGTTCGTAAATACAGCCCCGGTACGGCCGGGTCGAACAGCGTAACGATTGATGTAGGTTCGAACCGCCGAGGAGAGCATGACGCCTGGGCGGTCATTATCAGCGAACACCAAACCCCTTTCTATGGCCCCGGTAGCCAGTACGACCTGGCGAGCTCGGACCCGCCAATTGCGTTCTCTGGCAACCAGTTTGCCGATACCAGCCTGGTGATCGGTCCGTCGTTGGTTGATCACCAAAAAGTTATGATCGTAATAACCTGAGACGGTGCTTCTAGGCAGCAGCAGCACGTTATCCATTAAGGACAGTTCCTTTAGCAGATTGCCTAGAAATATCCATGGACAGGCGCCCGACACGTGCTGCGTACTCGAGAGTAGGTCGCCCCCCATTTCAGCTTGTTCATCTGCAACAATCACCCGGGCACCGGAGCGACCAGCAACTAGCGCGGCCATCAGTCCGGTCGGGCCAGCACCAACAACCAATACATCGCAATGGGCGTTTCGCTTGTCATAGCGGGCAGAATCAGGTTCAGTGGGTGCATAACCGAGTCCAGCAGCGCGTCGTATGTGACCTTCATACCAATTCCACAAGAAACGGGGACGCATGAACGTTTTATAGTAAAACCCAGCTGGTAGTAAGCGGCCTATTCGATTGTTGATCGCGTACAGGTCAATCTCAAGACTCGGCCATCCAACAACGGTCCTTGCTGATAATCCGTCAAACAATTCAACCTGTGTCGCCTTGAGATTCGGTATCGTTGACGCGCCCTCCCCCAGCTGAACAATCGCATTCGGTTCCTCGGATCCACTCCCGAATACGCCTCGAGGGCGGTGGTACTTGAAACTTCGGCCAAAGAGTCGTAACCCGTTGGCCAATAATCCCGATGCCAGGGTGTCGCCTTCAAAACCCTCATAACGACGACCGTTAAAGAAAAATTCTACGGGTCGGCCGCGTTTGATTCGGCCACCAGATGGAAGACGCTGTGAACTCACTTAGGTATTCCGTCTGGCGACTGCTCACCGATCTTGTATACCGTCTCGATTTCATAGGACTGACTGTCTCTGACGGCATTGAACCACCGTCGACAACCCGCTGTATGGCACCACTGCTCTTGAAACCTACCCTTTGTATTTTTACGATTAAACAGATAGTCGCCCCAGTCTTCATCGGAAAGCTTTTCTGGTTCTTTCGGCCTGACAATATGAGCCTCACCGCCGTAGCTGAACTCCGACTGGTCGCGTGGCCCACACCAGGGACATTCAATGCTCAGCATTCAGCCTCCTTTGTCGACCAAGATCAGTGTGCGACACCAGCCGCTCCGTGTTCATCGATCAAGGCACCCGTGTAAAATCGGTTGAGATCGAACGCTGCGTTTAAATCATGTGGTGCATTACGTGCAATGGTGTAAGCAAAGACCCAGCCCGAACCCGGTGTTGCCTTGAATCCACCGGTGCCCCAGCCGCAGTTGAAATACAAACCCTTTACGGGAGTCAGTGAAATAATTGGGCAGGCATCTGGGCAGACATCAACAATTCCACCCCACTGTCGAAGCATTCTGACTCTGCTGAAATTCGGAAAGAGCTCAACAATCGCAGCGACATTTCCTTCGATAACCGAATAGCTGCCCCTTTGGCCGTACCCAATATAGGAATCTATGCCTGCACCCACCACGAGTTCGCCTTTATCGGATTGACTGATATAGCCATGAACAGCGTTCGACATGATCACCGTATTGAGCACAGGCTTTAACGGCTCTGACACCAATGCCTGTAGAGGATGACTCTCGATTGGCATTCGTAGGCCAGCGTAATCGGCCAGTACACTCGAATGACCAGCTGCAACAACACCAACCTTGGGTGCCCCGATAAAGCCTTGTGTCGTATCGACACCTATCACCGATCCGTTTCGCTGACGGATTCCAGTCACTTCACAGTTCTGAATGACATCGACCCCATATCGGTCCGCACCACGAGCAAAACCCCAGGCCACCGCGTCGTGACGAGCGACACCTCCACGAGGCTGGAACGATGCCCCAAGTATTGGGTAACGCGCTTTTTGTGAAGTGTTGATAGTGGGTTCGATATCCTTGATCTGCGCGGGCGTTAACACTTCGCTGTCAATGCCGTTTAACTGATTGGCACTGGAACGACGGACAATGTCCCGCATATCCTGAAGGGTATGGCCGAGATTCATCACACCACGCTGACTGAACATAACGTTGTAATTCAATTCCTGGCTGAGTCCCTCCCACAGCTTCAATGATTTTTCATAAAGATGGGCGGCTTCGTCCCACAGATAGTTGGAGCGAACGATAGTGGTATTCCGCCCGGTATTACCCCCGCCAATCCAGCCTTTTTCCAGCACGGCGACGCGAGCGATTGAATGTTCTTTCGCCAAGTAATAGGCAGTCGCGAGGCCGTGCCCGCCGCCACCAACTATGATCGCATCGTACGCCGTCTTGGGATCTGGACTCCGCCAGGCCTGTGACCAATTCTGATGATAGCTGACCGCATTTCGTGCCAGACTGAAGATCGAATACTTATTTTTCATTGACAAAAATGAGAGATTTACCTATTTATCTGCATATACCGGGAAACGTGAACACAACTCCAGAACCTGTGCCCGCACATTATCCACCACGCTCTCGTCACCCATTTGATCGAGGACATCACAGATCCAGTCGGCAACCTGTCGGATTTCAACCTCACCGAATCCTCGGGTGGTACTGGCGGGCGTGCCAATACGAAACCCGCTCGTGACAAACGGTGAACGAGGGTCATTGGGCACGGAATTCTTGTTGACCGTGATATTAGCTCTACCAAGCGCTGCATCTGCGTCCTTGCCGGTGATATCCTTATCGATGAGATCTACCAGAAACAGATGGTTATCCGTGCCTCCCGACACGATCTTGTAACCTCTTTGAATGAATGAATCGGCCATAGACTGTGCATTGTTGATCACCCGCTGTTGATAAATCTTGAACTCTGGTTCAAGCGCCTCTTTTAATGCGACCGCTTTTCCTGCAATCGCGTGCATCAGCGGGCCGCCCTGAGTACCGGGGAATACCAATGAACTCAACTTCTTCTCAACGGCTTCGTTCTCACGGGCCAGAATCATGCCGCCACGAGCGCCGCGCAGAGTCTTGTGCGTTGTGGTAGTAGTCACATCAGCGATTGAAACGGGACTGGGGTATAGCCCCACTGCCACAAGACCGGCGACATGCGCCATATCGACAAAAAGATAAGCACCGACAGAATCTGCGATCTCCCGGAATTTTGCCCAGTCAACAATACGGCTATAGGCGGAAAACCCCGCCACTATCAACTTCGGTTTGTTTTTCTTGGCAAGACTTGCCACCTGGTCGTAGTCGATCTCTCCGTTTTCGTCGTCCAACCCGTATTGCAAGGCGTTGTACAGCTTGCCAGAAAAATTTACCGCAGCACCATGAGTTAAATGACCACCGTGGGCAAGACTCATACCAAGAACCGTGTCACCGGGCTCTGCGAGCGCCATGTACACCGCTGCATTAGCACCAGACCCTGAGTGTGGCTGAACATTTACGTAGTCCGCATCAAATAGTTCTTTTGCCCGATCTATCGCCAACTGCTCAGCCACATCCACATGTTCACATCCGCCATAGTAGCGTTTACCCGGATAGCCTTCGGCATATTTATTGGTCAGTACGGACCCTTGCGCTTCAAGTACTCGGGGGCTGGTGTAGTTCTCCGAAGCAATCAGTTCTATGTGTTCTTCCTGACGCTGCCTCTCGTCCAGTATTGCGGCCCACAGTTTCTCGTCATAACCTTCTATACGTTCTGTCATCTTAAACATCGTCGTCACCTCGCAAAATATGCACTACCTGGTCCGTTTCCATCTGACCTAGACTGGCATATCAACTTTTGTTCACTGCACAGTTACCATAGCCCCTGGGGCATCGATTCACAGCTGCCAAAAGGTCTGTCCCCCCGAATTCTAGTAGGACTGTCAAATAACCCCAACAAAGACAATTAATCGGTCGCATCAATAAGAGTTATTTGACTGAGGATTTACATCTGCTCTGAACAGCGCGTCTTCAGGTTTTCAAGCACCGCTACTGGCACGTCATCCAGACTACTGCAAAGTTCATGCACAACAGACGAGATTCGCCGAACCCGCATGGCATCCAACCGCACGGGCAGCAGACTCAATGCCTTTTGCACACTATCCAGATCACTGTAGCTTCCGTGAAACAATGTAAACCAACGTTTACCCGAAACGCTGCTACTGAAATAGCTAACGTGATCATCAAATAGTTCAGCACGATAAAATTCTCGTATCAGCATCTCACTGGTCGAACTGAAGAGCTCCAGTGTGTATCGTTTAGATGCCTGGGCAAGCAACCAGTCATAGTCATTGCGTTCGAGCGGTGCTGAGCTTGCCGATTCAGACGCCGCAGGTTCAATCAGCGGCTGGCCAGTACTCTGTGCTATCGAAGATACCTCTTTCAGCGCTGTGGCATTTGCCATCGCCGACACCGTATCGACATTGTCTTGGGCCCGAAGAAACTCAGAAAGCACTGCGATGTCGGTGTCCTTATGGCTGTTCCGGGACTTAGATTGGTACTCGTCCTGCCAAATCCGCTGTAGAGACGCGTTGTCCTCGGACTGCTCAATCAAGCCCAGTACTGGCACCCACCCGGTAAGCGGGCCAGGCACCGACAACTTAACCCAGGGCTGCGCCAAGTCGATAAATTTCAGCGACTGATTCCCACCCAGATTCATTACGACCAGAGCCGATTCTTGGACAGACGCTACCCCTGAACGCAGGGCCGCTCCTTCTGCTACTTTCACGTTCGAGCCGGAAATCTGTTCGATATCTGTGAGGTTGACCCAGCCGGTCAACGATTGGCTGAGTTCCACCAGATACCAGTCGTCTTGCCGCTCGATAATCCTGACGAGCTCCCCCGTATTGGCTTCAGCCAGAATGACCGAGAGTCGATTGAATGCGCTATAAATCCAGACTGGCACCGGTCCGACCCGAGCGTACTGACTGACCGAACCACTGCGCGATTTCGATTCGCTCAATTCAGCGAGATTCTGAAGCAGCAGACCGGCTTCCAGACTGCCACTCTTCTGTGCCGCCGTTAACCATTTCCTTGCATCTGCCGAGTTTTTGGACACACCTGCGCCGTACAAGTAGGCAGTGCCGACACCATACTGCGCTGCAGCGTTTCCATTATTGGCTGCTGCCCGCCACCATTCCAATCCATGCTCGCGATTTGAAGTCAATCCTTTGCCACTGAGATAGATAGCGCCGAGCAAGTATTGCGCCTTCGGTTCACCCTGTTCAGCAGCACGGCTGAGCCAGTAGACCGCCTCTTCAGTACTGACAACAACGCCGGTTCCTTGCAGAAACATCAGTCCCAGCCGATACTGCGCTTGGGCATCGCCTTCATAAGCCAGCAGCATCCACATCTCGAGCGCCTTCTGATACTCGCCCGACTGGTAGGCCTTGAGTGCTTCGCTCGATCCAGCGAAAGACACCACCGGTATCGAAAGTAATGCTAGAACCCCCAAGGTGAGGACCAAACGCACCAACAGGCCGGCTGTACGATCACGCCCTTTGAGCAACAGCGGCGACCAGCATTGAAACATTGTTCTCATACCAAAGTAACCCAAAGCAACTCGATTCCTGAAAGCCAACTATTGAGACGTACCCTGGGCTTTCTGGCGCCAGCGTCTCAGACTCTCCAACGACCGTCTTCCATGATAGGCGATCTGCTCATCGGAGTAACGCCACTGCATGCCGACTGGACAAGCCAGTCGTGACAAACAACGATCGCCGCAACCCGAATGAGATAAAAGACGTTGTCCCACGCAAGCCTGTAAATTCAGTAGAGACCCATTTCGGACAGCCTCCGCGGGACACATGGATTCACAGGGTTTGGTCTGACAACTCTGGCACGGTGCCTCACCCGTGTCATATGCGTTTGGTGGCAGTGGGGTATTAATCAGAAACACGGCCCTAAAAGCAAACCAAGGGCCATAACGTGGATGCAGATCGATACCGATCGGCGATGGATGGCTCCAGCCGGCGAACTGTCCAAGTTTCTGTAGCGGCAATGGCAGTGGCCCTGGATACAGTAGATCCACCTCTGTACATCCCCAAAACTCTAAGGCCAGCGTATGAACACTCGACACCGCGTCATCATCGAAAGGATCAGGACTGTTTTCTAGGTTGTTCTTGACACGATTCCACAAGCCTGGTCCCCCCATCCCCAGCAGCACCAGCCTGGCGCTTTTTCTGACCTCGACCCCCAACTCCATTAGTAATTGGAGCAACTCTTCTGGCAATCGAGCCGTATCGAGAACCTGCAACAGATTGAATCCCTGACCTTCGAGCCACTCAGCCCCGGCGTACTTATCTTTTGGATTCATCGATTTCGCGACCTGGAAATGCGCGGTTTATTGGATAGAGAAATTTCGACAGCCACAGGGCAAGCTTGGGTATAGTTCTGACCATTAAATGGTCTTCTGCCAAGCCTAACTAGAAAACACAGTCTTGAAAACACTTTTGGTTCATGGCCACCGTGGTGCCAGAGGCAATCGCCCTGAAAACACCTTAGCGGGGTTTGCGTTTGCGGTCGAGGCAGGCGTTGATGGCCTGGAGCTCGATATCAGAATCAGTGCTGATTCGCAGATTATCGTACACCACGATGAGCAGCTCAATTGCGACCTCACCCGAGATTACTCCCGACGATGGCTGAGGCACAATGGACCAGCTGTCTACAACCTCACCCTGGACGAGCTAAAAAAGTTCGATATTGGCCGAATAAACCCATCATCAGAGCTGTCGAAACAGTTTCCTGACCAAGTCTCTGTCGATGGAGAAAGGATCTGCACCCTGTCCGAAGTCGCCGAATTTTGTAACGATCTCCCAAGCGGTAGACCAATCTTGAATATCGAGGTCAAGTCGGATCCATTTCATCCCCACGCCACACCGCCCCCGCATGAATACTCCCTGCTCTTGGTGCGGGAACTCAAAAAGCTCGAACTCATAGACAACAGCTGGGTTCAATCCTTCGATTGGCGCATTCTGCGGCAGGTGCAACAGCTTTGCCCTGAGATCACCACTTGTTATCTCACCAGCCAGGCGCCTGGTTACGATACAGTCGGTAACCAGAACAATTCACCGTGGCTAGCCGGTTTCGACCTCATGCAGTTTAACGGCAATATTGCAGCTGCAGTGCTCGCGGCTGGCGGTCGGATCTGGGGACCTTCTATCGACGATCTGTCTAACCAACGTGTGGAAGAGGCCCATGCTGTAGGCATTCCCATCCACTGCTGGACGGTAAATCGCAGTGACGAGATCAAACAACTCATGGTATGGCAACTCGCGGGAGTGACCACAGACTATCCGGAACTCGCTGTCCGAATGACGCATAGAATATAGTCTCCGGGCAATGTTGAGCCACGGCATCAAAGATCGGCAGTCGAATAGGCTGTTCGTGCTTTTTCTCTTCGTCCATATGGTGATGTGGACCCTTCTGCCTGGACTGACCCGGCACGAACTCGACAGTGACAGCATGATGCATTTTGCCTGGGGACAGGAATGGATGCTGTCCTACAACTTACATCCCCCTTTCCTGCCATGGGTGGTTGCTGGTTTTCTTAAGCTTGTCGGCATTTCGAACTGGAATTACCTGTTCCTGTCCCAGATCAACATCGCTATCGCCTTTATTGCGATCTATCTACTCGCGCGGCAAATCCTCAGGCCTGCGCAGGCATTAGCCGCCGTTTGTCTTCTCGAATTTATTCCTTACTACAGTTTTCTTAGCATTCGACTGAACCATAGCTCACTGCTGATCTCCATATGGGCATTAACGGCGCTATTCACTTACTATGCTATAAACCGAAAAAAGCTGATGTATTGGATCGTCCTAGGGCTCTGTCTTGCAATCGGTATGCTGACCAAGTACTACGCCATAACGCTGGTCGGTGCTATTGGCCTCTACATCATTTCTACTCGGCAGGGTCGCGCACAGATGGGCACCCCTGGCCCTTATACGGGCGCACTGGTACTCGCGTTGCTGGTCTATGTTCATGTGGATTACGTAGACGATCATAGAATTGGCACGGTTCAGCACATCAGCGACTATTTCTTTCTGGATTCGTTACCGATCCGATGGAAAGCAATCAGTTTTTTCCTGGCACAACTAATTTACCTGCTACCGCCAGTTATCGCGTTCATGCTAGCGACATACAGTTCCTCATTATCCCAGCGGTTGCCGACTCTTCTCAGATTTCCAAATCTGCCGGAGCACGCTGGACTCATATACGTGGTAATGCTTTTTCCACTACTGATCACCGCGATCCCCGGCCTGATACTGGGAGTAGACATTTCAAGTCGCTGGGGCGGCCCGATACTTATTACAGCAGGGATCATGCTCATTCTGCAGTTTCCCATCAACCTGACCGGCATCCAATGCCGACGGATTTTTGTCGGCTCTATTGTTTACGCCATACTGGTACCGCTAGTCATGCTGGCTGTCATTGGTCAGGGAGGCGTCAAGTCACGCTACAACTTTCCAGGAAAGGAACTGGCATCGACCGTGACACGCCTGTGGCATGATTCGTTCGAGTCTAAACTCGAACTGGTTGGTGGCGGCTGGATGGCACCTGACAGTATCGCCTTTCACTCGATCGATCATCCGTCAGTACTTCAACACCTGAGCCACCAATGGAGCCCCTGGGTCAGTGAAACAGATATTCGAGATCATGGAATCGCGATCGTCTGCCTGGCTGATGACAAACTGTGTTTAACCAATGCGAATACAATGTTTCCTGGTTTCAAGTTTCGAACGCTTACGATCAAGGGTAACGATTACGGCCTGTCACACTCCAGAACTCAGAGGTTCCAATACTTTCTCGTGCCGCCAAAGACAACAAACATTCAACCGGACGATGTACTTCACACCCCTCGCCGCTAAACCTGGCCGAGACCTTGATTCACGGGCACCCGGCGTCATTACCCGCTGTCTATAGGGTGCCACGCTTGAACTGAACAGACACCGAAGCGCTGCTATTATTCCGATGCAACTGACGAATTGGCTCGAAGCCTTATTCCTGATCTTTTCACAACGGACAATTCAAGGGAAGAATCGACATGACTGAGACAATGCTTGCAATCGAAATTCCTGAACCAGGCGGACCTGACGCACTCAAACCCTGTTCCGTACCCATTCCACACCCGACACCAGATCAGATTCTGATCCGCAATATGGTCGCTGGTGTTAACCGGCCCGACTGCGCTCAGCGTCAGGGCAACTACCGCCCGCCGGTTGATGCAAATCCACTGCCCGGCCTTGAAGTCGCGGGCGAAGTTGTAGCGGTCGGTGAGGAAACCAGTCGGTATAAACCTGGCGATCATGTTACAGCGCTTACCCACGGCGGGGGTTATGCGGAATATACGACGGTACATGAACGGCATTGTCTACCGTGGCCTGAAGGTTATGATGCGCAGCTGGCCGGTGCCATACCGGAAAACTATTTCACGGTTTACTACAATCTTTTCACTCGCTCTCGGCTTGCATCGGGCGAGACACTTCTCGTACACGGTGGCAGCAGCGGTATAGGTCTCGCGGCTATTCAACTGGCCAAAGCCTGTGGCGCTACCGTTATCACTACCGCCGGCACAGACGAAAAATGCGCCTTCTGCGAATCGGCAGGCGCTGACAAGGCTGTCAATTACCGAACCGAGGATTGGCCAGGGATCGTAGGAGAAATTACTGGCAAAAATAGGGTTGATGTGGTTCTAGATATGGTCGCCGGCGACTACATCCAAAAAAACATCGATTTGCTTGGACGGGATGGGCGCTATGCTTTAATAGCCTTTCTTGGTGGGAGCACGGCTGAAGTCAATTTCGGAAAAGTCATGATGAATAGACTCAGCATCTCCGGCTCGACCCTTCGGCCCCAAAGCCTGGATGAAAAAGCCCAGATCACCAGTGACGTTGAGCGTACTGTCTGGCCAATGTTCGAAAATAAGACAGTCAGACCTCACATTCACTGCACTTACCCGCTCAACCAGGCAGCCCAAGCCCACCACCTCATGGAAAGCAGCAGTCACATAGGGAAGATCCTGCTGACCATTGAGTGAGCGGTTAGCCACACCGACGATTCGGTAAAGACCGCGACGATACTGTTCGAATATCCTGATTCTACGGTATGCTGTTGTACGTACTTACACCTGACAAACAGTAAACGCGAAGAATGCACAATATTTATGACACCGATCTTGACCGCTGTGATGCCAACTATGTATCACTGAGTCCATTGAGTTTCCTAGGTCGTGTGGCTCGGGTTTATCCGGACCACCCGGCAGTTATCCACGGCGGTACCCGATGGACTTGGAAGGAAACCGCAGAACGATGCTATCGACTGGCCTCAGCGTTGGCAAAACGGAACATCGGACCTGGGGACACAGTATCTGTGATGGCTCCAAATATCCCCGCCCTGTACGAATCTCACTTTGGCGTACCGATGACAGGCGCTGTACTCAACGCCTTAAACATACGCCTGGACGCCAAAACACTTGCATTTATCCTTCAACATGGTGAGGCGAAAGTTCTCATCACCGACACCGAATTTTCACCTGTTATCAGAGATGCCCTTAGCATCTGTAAACAGGATCTACTCGTAATTGATATCGATGATCCTGAGGGACCCGGCGGCGACCGACTGGGCGAACTGACTTACGAAGAACTTCTGACTGAAGGTAAATCGGATTACACCTGGTCTGCACCGGATAGTGAGTGGAATGCAATCGCACTGAACTATACCTCTGGGACCACGGGTAATCCGAAAGGAGTTGTCTACCACCATCGTGGCGCCTATCTCAATGCAAGCAGCAATATTATCGGCTGGAACCTGGGCCATCATCCCACGTATCTCTGGACCTTACCGATGTTCCACTGCAACGGCTGGTGTTTTCCCTGGTCTCTGGCCGCTGTCGGTGGGACCAGTGTTTGCCTTCGCAACGTCAGCGCATCTGCCATCTTTGATGCGATCGCTGATCATGGTGTCACTCATTTCTGTGGTGCACCGGTAGTACTCAATCTGATCATCAATGCAGCTGAATCGGAAACCAGGAACTTTGATCACACGGTCGAAGTGATGACAGCGGCCGCACCACCGCCAGCTGCTGTGTTGGCCGCAATGGAAGCTGCGGGATTCTCCATGACCCATGTATATGGGCTGACGGAAACTTACGGTCCTGCTGTCATCTGCGCGTGGCACCCAGAATGGAACGACCTCACACTCGCTGAGCAGGCCGAAATCAAATCGCGGCAAGGTGTGCCCTATCACATGCTTGAGGACCTTGAGGTTCTTGACCCCGAAACTATGAGTTCGGTTAAACCGGATGCCTTACAACTGGGCGAGGTCATGTTTCGCGGCAACATAGTGATGAAGGGCTATCTCAAGAACCCGAAGGCAACTGCAGAGGCTTTTGCCGGTGGCTGGTTCCACTCCGGTGATCTTGGGGTCCTGTATCCTGACGGGTACATCCAGCTTAAAGACCGTTCAAAAGACATCATCATCTCAGGGGGCGAAAATATCTCTTCAATTGAAATTGAGGACACGCTTTATCGGCATCCCGATGTCCTTGAAGCTGCAGTCGTCGCCCGTCCAGATGATAAATGGGGTGAAACACCGTGTGCTTTTGTTACCCTTAAGGACACGGCCGTCGAAGTTACCGACCAAGACATTATCAATTTCTGTCGCGAGCAGATGGCACACTTCAAAATACCCAAGACGGTTGTTTTCCTCGAACTGCCCAAAACATCTACCGGTAAAGTGCAGAAATTCAGGCTGCGCGAAAAAACCGAAGTAATGGGCAGCCTCTAACCACAACAAACAATTTCTATTCCGAGTAACTTTCTATGACAAATACCGGAGTTATATCGACAAATCACACCAGCTTTACGGTATCTGACCTGGATCGAAGTATTGCCTTTTTCAGAGACGTTCTCGGGTTCACAGCCACACCTAAACTGCCACGGTCCAAATCAGTCATTCAGAGCATAACCGGTGTCAGCGAATCGGATGTGATGATCGCCTATTTGCATGGTCCGGGCCACACCTTGGAGCTGATCGAATATCTTGCCCCACCCGATCGCAGCGAAGTCCGGCCCCGTCCCTGCGATGTAGGATTTGCCCATATCGCTTTTGATGTTGAAGATATCGATGCGATCGTGACCTTGGCCTTGAAACACAATGTGCATCCGATCGGCCAAATAACTACAGTCGATCAAGGACCGAACCAGGGTGGTAAGGCCGTTTATCTACGTGACCCTGACGGCATAACAGTCGAACTGATACAAAAACCTGTTACATCAAGGCGCTAAGCCTGCAACAACATAACTACCCGTTTAATCTACTGTATTCGGGTGAATCTTATCCATCCAAGTTGAACGGATCATCAATGGACCAGCTTGGTTCTGTAAACCAGCAAGGCCCGTCATCGGTCATATAAATATGATCTTCGAGCCGAACACCGAATTCCCCGTAAACACAAATCATGGGTTCGTTCGAAAAACACATGCCTTTGGCCAGTTCAATTTTGTTTCCCTTGACCAGATAGGGCGGCTCATGCACGTCCAGTCCGAGGCCATGGCCTGCTCTGTGCGGCAACCCAGGGACTGAATAACCGGGACCCAGACCCGCCGACTCAATCACCAGTCGCGCTGCGCTGTCCAGTTGTTCCGCAGGAACACCCACCCCAGCTGCAGCAAATACGGATGACTGGGCTTTTTTCTCTAGATCCCAGATTTCACGCTGCCGCGCGTTGGGGTCTCCAAACACATAGGACCTGGTGATATCTGAAAAATAGCCATCGAATGTTGCGCCGACATCAATGAGAACCATGTCTCCCTCGTGCAGAACCTGAGGATAGGGTACCCCGTGCGGATAAGCTGTCGGCTCCCCGAACAGCACTATTCTGAACGGCGGTACGCCATCAGCACCCAGCTTTAAATGCGCATCACTTAAAAACTGCTGAACCTCGGTGGTTGTGATCCCCTCGCGCATGATACGTGCTGCACTGGCATGAATCTCTAGAGTAACGTCCATGGCGTGCTGTATCAGGGCAATCTCGGCATCTGACTTTCTTATTCGGCACGGCCCGGTGATCCGACTACCGTTCACATAATCAAATCCGGGAGCGGCTTGGCGAAAGGCATCGTACACAAAAAATGGAGCGGCCTCATCGATCGCTACAACCGCACCTGATCCATAACGTGACGCAACAATATCAACAACCAAACGGGCCGGGGCTTCATGCTCATCCCATACCCGAATGTCGCTACCAAACAGGAGCATTGCCCTCGTTTTTTGTGCCTCAAAAGCAGGGCTGATGTAGATCACCTCACCATCAGCAGGAATGATGGCGCCGTGTAGCCGCTCAGTCGCCCACAGTCTAAGGCCGGTGAAGTAGACTAGACTGGCCGTGGCCTCGAGAAACAAAGCATCAATACCTTGGTCGAACATCAGGCGCTGTGCCTTCTCGATTCTGGTCAAGCGCTCATCGACTGTGATCGGTTGATAGACAGAAGACTGTTCAAGCCGGCTTAACTCTTGCGCTACTGTAGACCCGCCTATTCCCAGTGTCATGTCCCAACTCCTTCGATGTTCCGGTACTCCACCTCGAGGTTACATACAGAACACAGGGTCGGCAGGCGACGTGTCAAAGCGGCCACACCCAGAGAATCATGGGCACCCCCACCGCAACCACCAGCACTTCCAGGGGCAACCCCATTCTCCAGTAGTCGCCGAAACGGTATCCACCCGGTCCTAGGATAATGGTATTGTTCTTGTGTCCGATGGGTGTCAGAAACGCACAGGATGCAGCTACGGCAACCGCCATCAGAAACGGGTCTGGACTGACATCCAGTCGCACGGCCAGTTCGACAGCGATGGGCGCGGCGATCAGAGCAGTGGCAACGTTGTTGAGCATGTCGGACAGCGTCATCGTGACAACCATGATGATGACCAAAATAAACACAATAGGCAGTCCGTCTGTCCACTCGATAATAGTCTTCGCAATCAACTCAGCAGCGCCGCTGCTTTCAAGTGCGATGCCTATCGGTATCAATGAGCCCAGCAACACAATGACCGGCCACTCAATTGACTCGTACAACTGCGATAAAGGCACCAGTCCCGCGATCACATAGATCAGGGCAGCGGCTGCCAGGGCAACTGGCAGGTAGACCATTCCGGTTGTGGCGGCAGCAATCGCAACTGCAAAAAGGCCGATTGCCAACCACGCTTTTTTTCGTTGAATCACCACAAGCCCCCGCTCGGCCAATGGCAGGCAGCCCAACCATCCCACCACATCCGGCAGATCGTCTTCAGACCCGGACAGCAACAGAATATCGCCAGCCCTGATCTTCAACTTTCTGATTCTTTCCCTGAATTGGCGACCTTGTCTTGACACACCAAGAAGCATGCTATTGTGCCTGGCAGCGAGTCGGAGACTCATCGCAGAACGTCCCTGGATTCGGGCGCCGTCCGGGACCACCACCTCTACTAGAATCTGGTTATCCGCCAGAACGCCAGCACTTTTCTGTGCTGATGCATATTCAAGACCAGCGGCACCGATGAACTTATCCATCGACTCCACACCTCCCTGGATAACGACAAAATCACCGGTTCTGACAACACGGCCCCGGGCAAAGCCTGACATCCGTCGACCCGCACGAATCAGACCGAGCACGGCAACGTCATACTCCTCCGCCAGCGGGTACAACTGATCGAGGACATTACCAGCGACCACGGCGTCCTCAGTGACCCGGGCTTCCGCCACATAACCGGTAAGGTCCTGTAGTTCCTGCCTGGTGTTGTGACGCCGGCGCTCAGCAGGCAACAACCTCCAGCCGACAAGTGAGACAAACACAACACCAACCACGGCCACCACGATACCGACAGCTGCAAAATCGAACATGGTGAACGCCTCCCCGAGCGCTTCCCCGCGGTATGTTGCAACAACGATATTTGGCGGGGTACCAATCAGGGTCACCATACCGCCGAGAATGGTCGCGAACGACAGTGGCATCAGTGTCAAAGAAGGACTGCGCTTGGCTCGGTTGGCAGCTTCCATATCTACAGGCATCAGTAATGCAAGAGCCGCCACGTTATTCATCAACGCCGACAGTGCTGCTCCGATCACCGAAATCAGGCTGATATGGGTAGACAGTGCCGCACCACCGCGTACTACAAACCGGGCGATCAGTTCCACTGCTCCCGAATTTGCCAGGCCACGACTGACGACCAGCACCATGGCCACAATCACTGTAGCCGGATGCCCAAAGCCGGCAAAAGCTGCTTCTGCGTCGACCAGACCGCTTAAGACCGCAATCGTCAGGGCAGCAAACGCAACGAGATCGTATCGAATACGACCCCAGACCAGCATTACAAACAGCAGCCCCAACACGATGAACAGGCCCGATTGTTGGTAGGTCACAGTAATCAATCAGTTCGAGGTGATGGGTCCGGGCCTACTTGGGTTGCATCCGGATAGCACCGTCAAGCCGGATCACTTCTCCGTTGAGCATCTCATTGTCGATGATATGCTCGACCAGCGATGCGTATTCTTCAGGCTCACCAAGTCTCGGTGGAAAAGGAACCTGGTCGGCGAGGCTCTCCTGTACCTCCTTGGGCAGGCCGGAGAGCATCGGTGTTTTGATTAATCCAGGTGCGATGGTCATTACCCGTATCCCGAACCGTGCAAGCTCGCGCGCGGCGGGCAGCGTCAGTGCAACCACACCGCCCTTGGAAGAACTGTATGCAGCCTGTCCGATTTGCCCATCGTAGGCCGCAACCGATGCGGTGTTGATAATGACACCGCGCCCACCACTGTCTCCAATTAAATCCAGTTCTGACATTGTTGCAGCGGTCAGGCGCAGCACGTTGAATGTTCCAATCAGATTCACATTAATGACTTTTTGATATTGGCCCAGATCATGGGAGCCATCACGACCAATAATGCGGCCCGCTAAAGCGATTCCTGCGCAGTTAACAACCACTCGCGGCGGACCTATCTCGGACACAACCCGCTCTACAGCAGATGCAGCGGATTCCGCGTCAGCCACATCACAGGCGATACCCACACCGCCAAATTCGTCCGCCTTGTCCTGGGCTGCTGTTTGGTTGATATCAAGAACAGCAACCCGGGCCCCTCTTGCAGCCAATGCGCTCGCTGTGACTGCGCCCATACCGGAAGCGCCTCCTGTCACCACGGCTGATTGATTTCTCAGGTCCATAAATTACATCCTCCGACAGGTGCCATTTCTTGGCCGATTAGAAATTGCTTACTTTATAGCAGAATTTTCCCATTAGAGGCTTCCATGTATCACTGAGGCCCGTTAATCTACGGCGATTGGGATTCACAAAAGGCAGTAACTGATGACTGAGGATACGATCCCCGTAGAACGCGAGTCTATGGAAGTCGACGTTGTAATTGTCGGTGCGGGACCTGCCGGACTTTCGGCAGCCTGTCGTCTGATGCAACTCGCTCAGGAACATGATAAAGAAATCAGTGTTGTTGTGCTTGAGAAGGGCTCCGAAGTCGGCGCTCATATCCTCTCGGGAGCGGTTATAGAACCCAGAGCCCTATCAGAACTCTTTCCCGATTGGCAGGAACGTGGTGCCCCGCTGACTACCCCGGTTACCCGGGACGAAGTCTTCTTCTACCGGAATCAAACCAAAAGCATAAAGGTGCCTAACTTCACCATTCCTCAAACCATGCACAACAATGGCAACTACATCGTCAGCCTGGGTAAAGTCGTACGTTGGCTAGGAGAGCAGGCCGAGGCCCTGGGTGTAGAGATTTTCCCGGGATTTCCCGCCAGCGAGATCCTATTCAGCGAACTCGGTGCCGTCAAAGGTGTCGCGACAGGAGAAATGGGGATTTCATCTGCCGGTGACCGCAAACCCACCTACGAACCCGGAATGGAACTGCACGCCAAATACACCGTGTTTGCGGAAGGCTGTCGCGGACATCTCGGCAAACAACTCACGCGTCAGTATGCCTTAGATCATGAACGCTCTACGCAGCACTACGGCATAGGCCTCAAAGAACTCTGGGAGGTTGACCCCACGATTCATCAACCGGGGCTCGTTATTCATGGGGCCGGTTGGCCTTTGTCCGAACACGGTGCAACTGGCGGTTCTTTTCTCTACCATCTGGAAGACAACAAGATCGCCCTGGGACTCATTGTTGACCTGAACTACAGTAACCCGCATCTGAACCCTTTTGAAGAACTACAAAGATATAAAACTCATCCGCAGATCAGGAAATACCTCAGCGGCGGTAAACGGATCACCTATGGCGCACGTGCCATCACGAAAGGGGGTTTTAATTCTCTGCCTAAAATGTCTTTCCCCGGTGGCTTCCTGGTTGGCTGTGATGCCGGTACATTGAATTTTGCCAAAATTAAAGGAACGCATACCGCAATGAAATCCGGAATGGTGGTGGCTGAAACAGTATTCCAGGTGCTGGCTGACAACGATCCGGGCGGCAAGGATCACACGCACTATCAAACCAATCTGGAACGTTCATGGTTGATCGATGAACTAAAACGCTCGAGAAACTTCGGCCCTGCGCTACACCAATTCGGAACCTACCTGGGTGGTGCATTCAACTACGTCGACCAGAACTGGTTCAGGGGAAAGCTGCCTTTCACGTTGCGCGACAAACACAGCGACCACGACAGTCTTATTGATGCCGCCAGTGCTCCAGCCTTGGAATACCCCAAGCCGGACGGTGAACTGACCTTTGACCGCAATTCATCAGTATTCCTGACCAATACCTATCACGAGGAAGACCAACCAGCTCACCTGAAACTTGGCGATGAAAATGTCCCCATTATTGTTAATCTTCCAAATTGGCAGGAGCCGGCACAACGCTACTGCCCGGCCGGAGTCTATGAGGTACTAGAGGACGACAGCGGTCAGCGCTTTCAGATCAATGCACAGAACTGTATTCACTGCAAGACGTGCGACATAAAGGATCCAAGCCAGAACATCACCTGGGTAACACCTGAAGGCGGTGGCGGTCCTTCATATGCGGAAATGTGATCCAGACTTAGCCCGCGAAAGCCCGCGCATTCTGGAATAAACGAAGCCACGGGCTGTGTTCCCCCCAGTGAGCGGGGTGCCATGAATTACACAATGTCCGAAAAACCCGTTCCGGATGCGGCATCATGATCGTTACTCTGCCATTCGCAGCAGTTAACCCGGCAATGCCATCTGTAGACCCGTTTGGATTGTAGGGATAAATCAGCGTGGGCTGATCCCGGTTGTCTACATAACGAAGTCCGGTCTGATTATTATTCGCGAGGTGCTTAAGCGCTACATTGGAATCGAATGTCGCCCTGCCTTCTCCGTGTGCCACTGCGACCGGCAGATAACTACCTTCCATACCGGCCAGTAAAACTGAATCAGATGCCAGCACTTCCACCATAACCTGCCGCGCTTCATACTGCTCTGATTCGTTCTTATCGAAAGATGGCCAATGCTCCGCTCCCGGTATCAGTTCCTTAAGTGCTGCCAGCATCTGGCAACCGTTACACACACCCAGCGCGAATCGCCCCGGATGCTGGAGAAAAAGTTCAAACATATCCCGCAATCGAGACTGATAAAGAATTGACTTCGCCCAGCCTTGACCCGCGCCAAGTACGTCACCAAACGAAAAACCACCACAAGCAGCAAATCCGGCAAATTCCATAAGGTCTCGATGACCTGCAGCAAGATCACTCATTGTGACGTCGACTGCGCTGAAACCGGCACGGTCGAAGGCCGCAGCCATTTCAAGCTGGCCGTTGACCCCCTGCTCCCTGAGGATCGCTACCCGTGGTCGACTCCCCGATAATATTGCCTTAACAGCAGGGTTCTCACTGAGATCAAAGGATACTTCGGCATGCAGTCCGGGGTCTGTGATGTCCAGAATACGTTCATACTCAGTGTCAGCACAGTCAGGATTGTCCCGCAGACGCTGCATTTTCCACGATACTTCCGACCATGCTCGGTGCAAATCGGCCCGTGCAGCGCGGAACTGCTCCCGACCATCGGCTATGATCTGTATATCATTGTGATCCTGCTCGACGCGACCAATCACTCTGGAGCAACCACCCAGTCCATAACTGTCCAGGCGGGCAAGCACCGCCGCCTGATCATCAGCCCGGACTTGTAACACCACACCCACTTCCTCGCTGAAAAGTGCCGGTAAAACATCACTGACGCTGCCGAGATCAATTTCAAGACCACATCGACTGACAAAAGCCATCTCGCACAACGTAACAAAAAGCCCGCCATCGGAACGGTCGTGATAAGCAATCAGTTTATGCTCGCCGATTAACTGTCGAGTTGCCGCAAACAGTCCTGCAAGTTGCCCTGGGGAATCCAGATCCGGCCCCTCACATCCGATCTGGCCAAATACCTGTGCCAATGCAGACCCTCCCAGTCGGTCGAGCCCAGCCCCTAGATCTACCAAGATGAGCACGGAATCGAGAGTGGTCTGCAACAACGGCGTCAGGGTCCGCCGAATATCAGCAACCGGCGCAAATGCAGATATGACCAGTGACAACGGCGCCACGACCGTGTTTGCCGTCTCGTTCAACGCCCAGGTGGATTTCATCGACATCGAGTCTTTCCCGACAGGTATTGAAATCCCGAGCTCAGGACACAATTCCAGCGCAACAGCTCTTACAGTGTCATAAAGCGCGGCATCTTCACCCGGATGTCCAGCTGCAGCCATCCAGTTGGCCGACACTTTGATATCAGTTAACCGCTCGACCGCGGCAGCGGCAATATTTGTGATGGCTTCCGCCACCGCCATACGGCCACTACTGGCCGGATCAATCAGCGCCAACGGCGCACGTTCACCCAACGCCATTGCCTCACCCGCATAGCCTTCAAAACCGCTAGCAGTGACCGCGACATCCGAGACGGGTACCTGCCATGGTCCTACCATTTGATCACGCACGATCTGACCCGTCACACTGCGGTCGCCAATGGTGACCAGAAATGTTTTGTCAGAGACACCGGGTAACCGAAGTACACGTTCAGCAGCTTCGCCGATGCTGACATGGTTTAGCTGCAATTCTGGATAACTGTCGTGCCTGCGGTCCACGACTCTGGACATCCTCGGCGTATTGCCAAACAGCACATTTAGATCCAGGTCAATCGGCTCACTCACTCGTTCCGGTACGGTTGGCTCATGGGTTACCTGTGGGCTAGTTTCTACTTTCACCTTGAGCACGGGCGTTTTAGTTGCCGCGCCTACAACACTGTATAAACACCTTTCCCGTTTACAGATGGCTTCGAATTCTTCTAACTGATCAGGCGAAACTGCCAACACATAACGCTCCTGGGCTTCGTTGCACCACACCTGCATGGGTGACATACCCGGCTCATCGTTCGGAATTTTCGAGAGGCTAAACTCACCACCGAGATTTGAATCATGGATGAGTTCCGGCAAAGCGTTAGATAACCCGCCTGCACCGACATCATGTATTGTGATAATCGGGTTGTTTTGCCCACGCGCAATGCAGGCGTCGATCACTTCCTGACAACGTCTCTGCATTTCGGCATTTCCACGCTGGACTGACGCGAAATCTAAGGACTCTGTGCTCTGGCCGGAATCGACACTCGAAGCCGCACCCCCGCCCAATCCAATCAGCATTGCCGGTCCACCCAGCACAACCAGTTTAGCCCCAGCCGGCATGGTATTTTTGTAGACATGGTCAGAGCGTATATTACCCAACCCACCGGCCAGCATAATCGGCTTGTGGTAACCGCGCCGAACCTCCCGAATACCGCTTGCACAAGCGACTTCCAGAGTCCTAAAGTAACCCCCTATGTTGGGGCGACCAAATTCGTTGTTAAACGAGGCACCGCCAATAGGCCCGTCTAGCATAATTTGAAGCGCATCGGCCTGCCGAGGATTACGTATTTCTGGCAATTCCCACGGCATCGAAGCCCCGGGCAAACGAAGGTCGGAAACAGAAAACCCGGTGATCCCCGCCTTGGGTTTGCCTCCGCGCCCGGTGGCACCCTCATCCCGAATTTCTCCGCCTGAACCGGTCGCTGCACCCGGGTAAGGAGAAATTCCCGTCGGATGGTTATGCGTTTCAACTTTACAAAGTATGTGCAAAGGCTCGGCTATACGCTTGAATTCACAGGACATCGGGTCCGGCAAAAACCAGCACCCCGCCTGCCCCTCTATTACCGCCGCATTGTCATTGTAGGCCACAAGCGTGCCTTGCTTGTGTCGCTCATGGGTCGTCCTGATCATGCCAAATAAAGAATCAGGCATAGGCTCGCCGCCTATAACCCAGTCCGCATTGAAAATCTTGTGTCGGCAGTGTTCTGAATTAACCTGCGCGAACATCATCAATTCTGCATCTGTTGGATCTCTTCCTAAACTTCGATACTGTTCCACCAGATAATCGATCTCATCGCCCGACAGCGCGAACCCCATTCGCTCATTGGCTTCAATCAATGCATCTTGACCACCACCCAGAACCTCGATCTTCGTAAGCTTTCCGGGTTCAGACCCAGCAAACAACGTCTGAAGATTTTCTCGATCAGGAATTATCGACTCGGTCATTCTGTCGTATAACAGTGGGATAAGATGCTGTTTAACGGCTGAAAGCTCAAGCACGCCTCGAACGCTCCACGACACCCCGCGCTCGAGACGAACAATCTCACTCAGTCCACAACGGTGAACAATATCAGTGGCTTTTGTCGACCAAGGTGAAATCGTGCCCGTACGGGGAAATACCATTATCTCCAGGTCAGTGGTTAGCGTGTCGACTGAGACGCCATAATCAAGTAAGCGCTCTAATGTTTCCCGCTTCTTGGCCGAGAGATGATTTTTTGTTAATGCAACGTGAAGATAGCGAGCAGACAAGTCTTTTAGACTGGGTAGGTTCTCACGAACCTGATCACGCAGTTTGCTGATACGAAACCGCGAAACCGCTGACCCGCCATCGAGGATCAGCACGACGCTGGTAACACCGCAATCAACCTACTGTATAGCGGCAATTTCGAGGTCAACACCCAGTCGGAGTGCAACTTCCTCGTAAGCCTCAATCACACCGCCCAGACCATGTCTAAAGCGATCCTTATCGAGCTTTTTTCGGGTCTCAGTATCCCAGACACGGCAACCGTCTGGTGTAAATTCATCACCCAGCACGAGGTTGCCGTCATAACGTCCAAACTCAAGTTTGAAATCAACCAGAATCATGCCTGCATCAGCAAACATCGCTCCCAGGATTTCGTTAACCTGAAACGTGTTCCGTTTCATCAATGCAACCTCGTCTCGAGTTGCCCAACCAAAAGACTCGATGTGGTAGTCATTGATCATCGGGTCGTGGCGGGCATCGTCTTTCAGAAAAAATTCAAACGTCGGTGGTTCAAGATTCAGCCCATCTTCAATACCTAGGCGCTTGCACAGAGACCCCGTTGCAATATTACGCACGACACATTCCACTGGAATCATATCTAGGTTTCTCACAATCGATTCGGTCCTGCTGAGCAACTTGTCAAAGTGCGTATTAACACCCGCATTCTCAAGCTTCGTCATGATAAACGCATTGAAAAGATTGTTGACCATACCTTTGCGATCCAACTGCTCGATCTTCTCACCATCAAACGCAGAGGTGTCGTCTCGAAATTCCATAATCAAACGCCCGGGATCCTCGGTAAGATGCATCGATTTCGCTTTACCTGAATAAAGTTCTACTCCGCGTTCCATAGTCTGTTTTCCCAATTAACCTTCAGTTTAAATTTAAAGAACACCGGCCTTCTGCAGCGCGGCACGCACATCATCATGATACTGCTCGGCCAATGGTATTAACGGAAGACGAATTCCCGAACCGATCAGACCTTGTTGGCACACAGCCCACTTAGCGGGGATCGGATTGGACTGAAAAAACATGGCCGCATGAAGATCTGCCAACTGGTTATTCAGAATCTCGGCCGTGTCAGTATCTCCAGCCACCGCTGCTACACACATCTCGTGCATCAGTTTAGGCGCTGCATTGGCGGTAACTGAAATGGTCCCCTTTCCCCCTGCCAACATCAATTGACAGGCAGTACCATCTTCACCCGAATAGACCGAAAATCCATCCGGGGATCGGTCGATTAGATCACAACCCCGATCGATGTCGTTCGTGGCATCTTTTACGCCCACAATGTTGTCAATTTCTGCCAGCCGTAAAGTGGTTTCATTACTCATATCGACCGCGGTGCGCCCAGGAACGTTGTACAAAATCTGCGGGATAGCCACCGCAGCCGCAATTGAATTGAAATGCTGAAAAAGACCCTCCTGCGGTGGCTTGTTGTAATACGGCACGACCAACAGGCAGGCTGTGACACCTACCGCTGCAGCATCTCGAGTGAGCGCAATAGCCTCAGTAGTTGAATTCGCTCCAGTACCGCCGATGACCGGTATCCGGCCTGCTGCCGCATCCACTGTACGGCCGATCACTTCGATGTGTTCGTGATGGTCAAGCGTTGCCGATTCCCCAGTCGTTCCAACTGACACAATCGCATCCGTACCCTGTTCCACATGATGATTCACCAGTCGCGCAAGGCCCACCCAATCCACCGAACCGTCATCCCCCATAGGGGTAACCATCGCAACCATACTTCCAGTCAGCATATTTAGACTCCCTTGAGCGCAGCAAATCCCCTCACTATAAGCCATCGATGGTACTTGCCGAGACCATCGTTGACAAGAATTGCTGAGGTCAGTCCAGCCTCCATTTCAGGACCCCGCCGTTAATTCGAGCATCCGCCCCAATCACCAGGGGATGATTAGGTGAGATATGGCCAAAATCAGGTGAACGGAAAAGTGGCACGGTGCATCGTTCCGCGAGCCGGGTCACAAGCCACTCCTCATCGTGGCCACCGGAAAGGTCGGTGAAACGACCCACCACAACCGCAGCCAGGCCTGCCACCAAATCACAATCCAGCCACTGGTTCCAGAATCGAAGGACCCGTTCCGCCGTTTCATGGGTGTCTTCCAAAAACAAAATGTGCCCCTGAAGTGTTTTAGGAAAATAAGGTGTTCCGATCAGAGCGGATAACACACTGAGACAACCTCCGATCAGGGTGCCTTGAACCGTGGTATCTGTCGAACTGCTGCCAAACGGCGAAACCCTGATAGCACTGTTCCACGGTCGAGGTGATGATAATAACCGCACAAGACAGCCTACATCTGGCCCATTGGACCATAAGGACGATCCAGGCATTGGGCCATGAATCGCGGGCCATCCCAATCGGGCGTACAGCGCGACCTGCAAGGCACTGATATCAGAAAACCCGACCACAACCGTTTTGGGTAGGGACGATAATGCGGACCAGTCCAGGTGTCTCAACAGATCACTGGCACCATAACCTCCGCGTGCTGCCAGCACATAGACACTCTCGGGATCCGAAAGTGCACTCGACAACATCTGACCGCGGGTATTAACCCCAACTTGGGCCTGCCTGTCACCCGCATCTAGAGGATAGCGCTGGTAACGCACCCGAATTCCGGCCTGACGAAGTACGGCCAAATTACTCTCCAGTACCGTAGACTCCGGCGCCGAACTGGGCTCCAGTACCGTCAGCATGGTCGACAAGCCGTCCGATACCTGGGCCGGACCCTGTGAGTCAGTAGTCACAAAACCGCCCAGCAATAGGCCTTTGTTCAAAAAGTATAGTGATCACAATTGACCCGGCAGGTAAGATGACCATCGACCTATTACATCGTGTGACAGAATAGAATTCAAGCACGCAGTTGCTCTCGTACATCCGAGCATGATGACTGACTGGGCGAGCGTATTGTTGAATCTGCCCGACTGACGTACGATCATGGGCGCCATTCTCTACTGGGATCAAACGCGGAGCAAGTCATGTCGATTTTCGACGCAAACCTACAACAGCAGGAAGCAAACTTTGAACCTTTGTCACCGGTGAGCTTCCTGCGCCGGGCCGCACAGATCGCACCGGCACATACTGCTGTCATTCACGGCGATCGACGTTACACCTACGCCCAGTTCTATGAGCGCTCCTGTCGTCTTGCCAGTGCATTGTCTCAGCGCGGCGTTGGGCAAGGAGATTGTGTTGCAATCATGGGTGCCAATACTCCAGAAATGCTCGAGGCCCATAATGGTGTGCCGATGCTGGGCGCTGTACTTAACTCATTGAATATCCGTCTGGACCCACGCACAATTGCATTCATCCTAGAACACGGAGAAGCCCAGGTACTCCTGACAGATTGCGGATTTTCCGACACAGTCCGTGAGGCCCTGGCCCTGATTGACCGGGAGTTGCTGGTCGTAGACATCGACGACCCAATGGCAACCGGGGGTGAATGCCTGGGTGCTCTGGACTATGAGAATTTTCTAGCAGAAGGTGACCCGAACTTTGCACCTGAACCACTGCTGGATGAATGGCAGGCATTGTCTTTGTTATACACATCGGGGACCACTGGCGATCCAAAAGGCTGTGTATACCACCATCGAGGGGCCTACCTGAATGCACTGGGCAACATGTTCACCGTAGGCCTGGGACGCGATTCCGTTTATCTGTGGACTTTGCCGATGTTTCATTGTGATGGGTGGACATTTACCTGGGGCGTGACCGCGGCAATGGCGACCCACGTCTGTCTTCGAGACGTCGATCCTGCTGTCGTCTATAGATTAATCAATGATGAAAATGTGACGCACATGTGTGGAGCTCCCATCGTCCTAAATATGCTCGCACATGCGCCGGACGAATCGAAGTCGAGCTTTCCTCAACGCGTGGAAATTGCGACCGGCGGTGCTGCCCCGCCCTCAGCTGTAATCGAAACCATGGAAGAAAACGGTTTCAACGTGACCCACCTCTACGGATTGACTGAAACTTATGGTCCAGCAACCGTATGCGTACCGCAGGACGACTGGCCAAATCTTGCCGTAAACGAGCGTTCGGCCCGAATGGCCCGCCAGGGTGTGCACTACACGACGCTGGAAGGCGCAACGGTCAAAGACCCCGATACGATGGAAGAGGTGCCCTGGGACAGTGAAACCATGGGCGAGGTCATGATTCGGGGTAATACAGTGATGAAGGGCTACCTCAAAAACACACAAGCCACGGATTCCGCGTTCTCGGGCGGTTGGTTCCATACCGGCGATCTGGCGGTGCGCCATCCCGACAGCTACATCGAGGTGAAGGACCGTTCAAAAGACATTATCATTTCCGGTGGAGAGAATATTTCCAGCCTAGAGGTAGAGGAAACGCTCTACCGTCATCCCGCTGTATTAGAGGCCGCTGTGGTCGCCAGATCCGATGAAAAATGGGGTGAAGCACCGTGTGCGTTTGTGACTTTGCATGAAGGTGCGACCGCAACTGCTGATGACATTATCACCTTCTGTCGCGAACAACTGGCGCACTATAAATCACCCAAAACTGTTGTCTTTGGTCCTCTCCCGAAGACATCGACCGGCAAGATACAAAAATTTGTACTTCGTCACGAAGCTGAGAATCTGGAGAACTGACTGGGGCAAACAGCAAACTACCAATCGAACAGAAGCTATCTTGTTTTGGGCTAGCTCGTCCACACGACTGGGTAGCGGGGACTATCCAGCGGATCACCATCGGCGTGATCATCAGATCGGAGACCTTTATTGGTCCCCGGTCGGGCATCGTAAACCACATCATCGCCGGTATAGCGCACTACATATCCGCGGCGGCGTACATCACCACTGCAATTGCCGCCGGCACCATGAACGGTCAATGCATGAAAAACATAGACGTCGCCCGGGGAAAGATCCCAGCTGACAATCTCATAATGTTCGCGGGCCGATTCAATATCAGGTACCGGTTCATAATCCGGATTACGTTCATACTGTTCGATCCCCGGACCTTTGCCAAAAATCTCGGGTTGAAACCAGCGCCCCCAACGGTGAGAGCCCGGTATGAACTCGAGCGCACCGTTTCGTTTATCGACCGGGTCCAAAGCAATCCAGAAACTTAGTACCTGCCAGCCCCTCATGGCCCAATAAGGCTGATCGTTGTGCCAACGTGTTCGGTTCGACGTCTCGGGCTCCTTTACAAACAGCTGGTCATAGAGCAGGTTTATCTTTTCTGATGCAAGAATTTCCGCCGCCATCTCAGGCAAAGGTGAGTTGAAACAGAAATCCTGGAACCGCATCTCAGTTTCCCACAGTCGAAGGTTGCCGTGAAACCGACCTCTCCCAGATTCTGACTGATAGGCGTGAACAAACGGGCCGGGGTCACGAATATCGTGTTCGATTGCTTCGTTGAGTACCCCTAACCAGTGATCGCTGATGCAACCTCGTATGACAGCTGCACCATCATCGTTGTACTGTTGGATAACTTCGCTGTTGATGAGTGACATAATTGCGATTGAAGCTGAACCGGCGAGTTAATCTACCTGAGTATCCGCGTTAGTCAACTGCCGGTATGGATCCGATCAACCGCCTTAGGCACTAAGATCGATAAGCAGAGGCGGCACCGATTTAGCCGGTTTACCACTGGCAAGCAGACGGGTCGCCTTTTGAATATCTGGTGTGAACACACGGTCTTTCGACAAAAACGGCACTTCTTGGCGCAGAATCTCGACCGCGTCCTCAATTGAACGGGTTGATTCAAGCGGCCTGCGGAAATCTATACCCTGTACCGCAGCCAGATATTCCACAGCAAGTATTGATTGTGTATTGTCATTCATATCAGCGAGTCGCCGGGCAGCAAAAGTAGCCATGCTGACATGGTCTTCTTGGTTTGCCGACGTCGGCAGACTGTCAACGGATGCGGGATGTGCGAGGCATTTGTTTTCTGACGCAAGTGACGCCGCAGTTACGTGGGCAACCATAAACCCTGAATTAAGCCCAGCATCATCTACCAGAAATGGAGGCAACTCACTGATACTCGAATCAATCAGCATCGCAATTCGCCGTTCAGACAACGACCCGATCTCGGCGATGGCCAGCGCCATATTATCGGCAGCGAATGCGACCGACTCTGCGTGAAAGTTACCACCAGAAAGAATTTCTCCTGTGTCTGGCATAATGAGGGGATTATCTGAGACAGAGGCGGACTCTCGAAGGCATATTTCAGCTGCATGCTGCAACTGATCTAAACATGCCCCCAATACCTGGGGCTGGCAACGTAAGCTGTAGGGATCCTGTACCCGATCGCACTGAGCATGGGAATGATTGATTTCACTGCTATCGAGCAGGTCTCTGAATATAGCTGCCACTTTCTGCTGCCCGCGATGCAACCCAACCTGGTGAATCCGTTTATCGAACGGTATGTAACTGCCCAGGGCCGCATCGACCGAGATCGCGCCCATCATAATTGCGTTGGCGAGATTACGCTCCGCTGTCAGTACAGCATCCAATGCTAATGCTGTCGACACTTGGGTTCCATTCAGTAATGCCAGACCCTCTTTGGCCACTAGTTTCAATGGCTTGAGCTCAATAGTATTGAGTGCCTGGACCGTCGACACGATCGAGCCTTGGAAAAAAACCTGCCCCTCACCCATCAGCGTCAGTGCCAGGTGAGCCAGAGGCGCGAGATCACCCGAAGCGCCCACCGAACCTTTTTCGGGTATGACCGGCATCATGTCATTAGCCGACATAACTATCAGCCTATCAATCAGTTCGGGCCTGACCCCGGAATACCCTTGCGCCAGGCTGACGATTTTGAGACAAAGCACCAACCGGACAACCCCGGGCTTCAAAGGAGCCCCAACGCCTGCCGCATGCGAACGGACCAGGTTCTGCTGTAGCTCGGACAACTGATCGGCATCGACACGGGTCTTGGCAAGCTTGCCAAACCCGGTGTTAACGCCATAGGCGACAACATCAGCCGATAAAGCATCTTGAATATTAGCCCGGCTGCGTTCAGCAGTCAGCCAGGCATCCTTTGGTAGCTCGATTTCTACTGGCCCAGCAATAATTTGCCGGGCCGCTGTCAGGGTGATCCGGGCCCGGTCAAGTTCTAGTGTGGTCATGGGGTTGATCTGTCAGCTAATCGTTTAAGAGTATTTAGGAATTGTTCTGTCGCAACAGTCTCACCAGTATGCCGGCCTTCTGTCACAACCTCCCGACCCATGGCAATAACCGTACGAATGCTGTTATCCGAAGCCGAAAATATCCAGCTGTCCAACGCTTCATCCGCACTGCGTAGGGCCAGTCTGGGGGAATCCGGATCAAGCTCGATCAGATCAGCCGGCGCACCCACAGCAATTCCCGTCAGTGATCGACCACAGGCCTGACCACCCCCCGCAACTGCGCGGTGTACAAGCGCATTACCATTATGTCGTTCGTCAGAATCCATCACCAGCGCACGTCGGTGGTATTTCAAACGTTGTCCATATTCCAGAAGCTGGAACTCTCTTGCCGGGTTGCTACAAACCTGCGAGTCCGAACCGATTCCAAACCTCCCACCTAACGCCACGAACTCGGTTGCAGGAAACAAGCCATCACCCAGATTTGCTTCAGTCGTGGGACACAGGCCAACAACAACGCCGCTTTCTGCCATCACCTCAAGTTCCGAACCACTCACGTGTGTCGCGTGAATAAAACACCAACGATGATCGACATCAATCTCCCGACACAACCACTCAACAGGCCGGGCACCCAGCAATGCGATACATTCATCCACTTCATTAAGTTGTTCGGCAACATGAATATGAAAGGGTATACCAGAGTGATCTGCGCGCGATATTCGGTCGAGCGTCGCCAGTTGCTCCGGCGCCACGGCCCGAAGTGAATGCGCTGCTAGCCCGTAGCCCCGGTTTCCTGCACCGTCTGCAGACTTCCGGACCTTATCCAACAATATCAGATAGTCTTCCAGCGTGTTGTAAAACCGTTTCTGTGCACCTTTCAGGGGCTGTTGACCGAATCCCCCGTAGGTATAAAGCACCGGCAACAACACCAGCGAAATACCTGCATCTTCCGCGGCGAACCACAATCGCTGGCTCATTTCATCCGTTTGTGCGTATCGGTCGCCTCCTGGCGCATGGTGCAGATAGTGAAATTCTGCCACCACGGTGTACCCCTGTTTGACCATCTCAATAAATACACATCTGGCAATCGACTCGAGATCATCCGGTGTTATGGCCCTGTTTGCCCGATACATCAGATCACGCCAGCCCCAGAAATCGTCTTTCCCTGGCGTGCGGGTTTCGGTCAACCCTGCCAGCACCCTCTGGTGCGAATGGGAATGGAGGTTAGGCATCCCTGGAATCACAGGTCCGGTGAGCACCAAATCTACCGCCGCTTCACCAGCAGGACCGACACCAGCTATCAACCCTTCTGCCGTAATCTCTACCAACTGCTCTCGAGCCCAGCCATCGTCCAGCCAAATCTGCTCACACCGCACGCGATGAATAGCTCTGAAACCAGCCATCTGTATACGAACTCCTGGATCTAGGCGATCCTTCAGTCTGATTCTGGCTAAGTATAGACAACGACGAACTCTGGCGAATCGTGCTGCCAACGCTAAAATGCCACCATGGACATACTGTCAAACCGCCTTCAGGCGCTTGGTATCGAATTGCCGGCTCCGCGGGAGCCTGCATTCAGCTACAGCGCGGTCGTGATCGATAATGGTTTAGCTTGGGTCTCCGGGCAACTGCCCTGGCTCGGTGGTTCGAACAGCCTTGTTTACAGTGGCCGGCTTGGTGAACACGTGAGCGTGACAGAGGGCAAATCCTGTGCTCGAGCCTGCATTCTGAATGGCCTGGCCGTACTCGAGAAGACCAGTGGCAGCCTCGACCGCATTGAGCGCGTGGTAAAACTAGTTGGTTATGTGGCGTCGGCGAAAGATTTTCATGAGCAGCCCGCGGTAATCGATGCCGCATCGAATCTACTGGTCGAGATATTTGGTGATGCTGGAACCCATGCTCGTTCGGCTGTTGGGGTTGCTCAGTTACCACGCAGCGCGCCTGTTGAAATTGAGCTGGTTGTCAGACTACGCAGCTGAAGAGCCTCAAAACACAAACGCCCAATTATGTCGAACCACACAACCATCTGGGAAAACGCCCGGATTGCCACCATGCAAACCGGAACCGGACCTTACGGCCTAATTGAACACGGATTTATTGTCGTTGCTGGAGAACACATCCAGGATATTGGGACTGCTGACACTGTCCAACCGATTGCTGGACACCTTGATTGCAGAAGAATTGATTGTGGCGGACGCCTGATTACACCGGGTCTTATCGACTGCCATACTCATCTTATCTATGGTGGCAATCGAGCAAGCGAATTCGAACTGCGACTGACCGGCACGTCATATGCAGATATTGCTGCAGCGGGAGGTGGCATTCAGTCGACCGTTCAAGCAACCCGAAATGAAGCCGAAGATGCTCTGTTTGATGCCGCGCGAGAACGGCTTCAACGAATGATCAGTCAGGGTATCACGACCGTAGAGATCAAAAGTGGTTATGGGCTCGATACCGGTACTGAGTCGAAGATGTTGAGAATCGCACAGCGCCTCGAACACGACCTACCGCTCTGTGTTCACAAAACCTTCCTGGGTGCTCACGCGTTGCCGCCCGAATACTCCGGCCAGCCTGACAACTATATTGACCACGTATGTCAGCATATGCTACCAGCTATTGCTTCAGAATCCCTGATCGACAGCGTCGACGCGTTTTGTGAAACGATTGCATTCAGTAATGTGCAGACCCGCAGGGTGTTCACTGCCGCATCTGACTTGGGTTTGCCGGTCAGGCTACACGCCGATCAGCTGTCCGATTCCGGCGGTGCCAGCCTCGCTGCTGAATTTGCTGCGTTATCTGCTGACCATCTCGAATACACCAACGCGGATGTCGCAAAAAAACTTGCCGCTGCCGGCACCGTAGCGGTGCTGCTCCCTGGGGCTTTTTACTATCTTGGCGAAACCACACGACCACCAGTCAAGGCGTTTCGTGAGTGCGGTGTGGATATAGCTGTTGCAACCGATATGAACCCGGGAAGCTCGCCCATGGAGTCTATTCTTCTGGCACTGAACATGGCGTGCATATTTTTCGCACTGACGCCCGAAGAAGCTTTGCGAGGCGTCACTGTTGCAGCCGCTCGGGCGCTTGGGGTACTCCACGACAGAGGTACACTGGAACCGGCAAAACGGGCTGATTTCGCGCTCTGGAACGCCGCGGAACCCGCTGAGTTGTGTTACCCCATCGGCGCACCGCAACCGGCTTGTGTGGTTAAATCTGGGCAGGTTGTAACAGGTCGCCTCAGCTGATTCTTTTTCACCAAGAATAGTCCAACTGGCCAACTCTCACGCTGATGCTGTGTTCTTGTGCCCCAGATAAAACAATATGGGCGCCACGGCATGAATTATGAGTCCACACCAATTGTTGATTACAATGGACCTAACACGACCTACTCTTAAATCCAGTAGACCACCGGGGTACTTTTATGACGCAGCGCGCAGCGTTTAATTTCGAGGACTGGATACGACGGCATCAGCACCTGCTCAAGCCTCCAGTTGCAAATAAACATCTATTCGACGAGCAGTCCGACATGGTGGTGATGGTGGTCGGCGGCCCCAATCAACGCGTTGACTTCCACGATGACCCGGCAGAAGAGTTCTTCTACCAATATGCCGGGGACATGCTATTAAAAATTGCCGAAAACGGAGAGATTTACGATATACCCATACGCGAAGGTGAGGTTTTCTTTCTACCTGCGCATGTTCGCCATTCTCCTCAACGGCCCGTCGTCGATTCGATCGGCCTGGTGGTTGAAGGTGCCCGGCATTCCGGGATGAAAGACGGCTTCGAGTGGTTCTGCTTCGACTGTGGCCAACTGGTACATCGAGTGGAAGTAGAGATCAAGGACATCGTCGCGGACCTCCCGCCATTGTTTGACGCTTTTTATGAAAACGAACCGCACAGATGCTGTCCCCACTGTGGGGCGATTCACCCGGGCCAAGAACCACCAGCTAGATGGGCCGTTGTCTGAGGTTTATTCATGGAGACCATCGATATCCACAGTCACTTTCTGCCGGAGACCTGGCCGGATCTGGCAACCCGGTTTGGAACTCCAGACTGGCCCTGGCTGAGACGGCTCGATCACGATCGCGGTATGCTGATGCTGGGCGAACGTGAATACAGACCCGTGTACTCTGCCTGTTGGGATATCAGTAAACGACTCGAAGAGATGGACCGTGACGGTGTTCACCATCAGATCATGTGTGTGACCCCGTTGCTCTTTGCCTATCAGCGCAAGCTTAGTGAAGCTGAAGATTGTGCCCGCTTGTTCAACGATCTGGCGCTAGAGATGTGTGCTCGATCAAACGGGCGCATCACCGCACTCGCTCAGGTACCCCTGCAGGATACCGATGCGTCCTGCCGCGAACTCGAACGCGCAATCGCCCACGGTCACCGTGGAGTCCAAATTGGCAATCATGTTGCTGACCGGGATCTTGACGACGAAGGGCTCATTACCTTTCTTCAGCATTGTGCCAGTATCGATGCGCCTGTACTGGTCCACCCCTGGGACATGCTGGGTCGGGAAAGAATGGATCGCTACATGATGCAGTGGCTGGTCGCGATGCCGGCGGAGACTCAACTTTCCATACTGTACCTGATTCTTTCCGGTGCCTTTGAGCGACTTCCAGAATCTCTCAAACTGTGCTTCGCGCACGGCGGTGGTAGTTTTGTATTTTTGCTCGGCCGAGTAGACAATGCCTGGCGTCAGCGCGATATTGTTCGCGAAAAATGCCCTAATCTCCCGTCGAGCTACGTATCCCGGTTCAGTGTCGATTCGGCCGTTTTTGACGAAGCTGCGCTACGTTTGCTGATCGACGTCATGGGTGAGGAGCGCGTGATGTTCGGCACGGACTACCCTTTTCCCCTCGGTGAACAGGATATGGGCGCACTGATACGTTCAGCCGCGAGTATTTCCCCTGACGAGCAGTCGAAAATACTCGGTCTTAACGCAAAGTCATTTTTTTTCTCCCTAAATAGCTGATTTGTATTCATTCAAAGATCGTGCTGGCACAGATCAAGAATCTAGTTACAGTCTGTAACGTAACTATCTTGATTTACTGCGTCTTTATACTTATCCTGATGTCATCAAAGTCAAAGTGGGAAGCTCGGGCCCGACTGGGTGAGTGCGTCATCGCTCTCTAGCCACCCTGTAGACCATCGCCGAGGTATAGACATGACCGCCAATCATCTAGCTGATCTAAGAACCATCATTGACCACCTCGACTCATGTGGCCGACTAACCCGCGTGACCACAGAGGTTGACCCAAAATTTGACCTTGCCGGCATCGCTGCCCACTTCGAATCGACACCGCGCGCGGTGCTGTTCGAAAAGGTAAAAGGTTACGACGTGCCCGTGTTCACGGGCCTGTACTGGTCAAGAGAATTACTGGCACAACTGATGGCGCAGGAAGAGGCTACCCTGGCGGGCTTTGTCAGTGGCTGTATACAGAACTGGCAAAAAAATCCTGTACCCCCAGTCATGGTCGAACACGGGCCGATTCTTGACGGGGGCACGTACCCACTGGATCTATCGACTCTGCCTATACCCATTCACGCTATAAAAGATGGAGGACCATATTTTGACGCGGCGGTTGTCATCGCGCGGGACCCAGAAACCGGTGTGCGAAACGCTTCTATTCAAAGGTTCATGGTTGTCAACAAAGATACCCTTCACATCAACATCGATGCAGGCCGGCATTTGGGTCTGTACCTAGAAAAAGCAAAGCAGAGGAATGAATCCTTAACATTCTCCCTGAATTGTGGTGTTGGCCCAGGTCTCCATTTTGCAGCTGCTACGCCGGCCGAAGCTGCGCCGCCGGACACGGACGAACTTGGGATTGCAAGCGAGTTTCATGGTGCCGCGCTCGAACTGGTACACGGCCGCACCCTACCGGTACACATCGTGGCCAATGCCATGTACGCGCTGGAATGCGAAATGATTCCAGGCGAGCTCGGTGATGAAGGTCCCTTTGCAGAAGTTACTGGCTACTACGCAAGTCGTGAGCCTCGACCAGTTGTGCATGTCCGTGCCATTCATGCACGGCCCAATCCTGTATTCCAGACCATCTTATCCGGCAGCGAAGTATGGAATTCCGTTGGACTGCTGGGAGAAGCCAATGTGCTGGCGACCCTGCAACGTCAGGTTCCCGGGACCCGGGATGTCTACTTTAGCCATGGCGGATGCGGGTTCTACCATGCTGTCGTTCAAATCGAACAGCAACGTGCCGGCTGGTCTAAACAGGCGGTCATGGCCACCTTCAGCGCCTTTCCGCCACTGAAGATGGTCACTGTCGTTGATGAAGATGTCGATATTCGCAACTCATCCGACGTCGAATGGGCTATGGCTACGCGTCTAAACGCGAATACCGGTATCGTCACCATAGAAAACAGCTTCGGTCACGGCCTGAATCCCACTTTTCCGGACTACCTCGGCACGAAGGTCGGTTTCGATTGTTGCCGACCTTATCCACACACCACTGAATACGACAGAGCCAACTACAAACCAGTTGACATCGGCGACTATTCGATCCAGGTACCGGAAATTGAGCAACCCCGAGCAAAGAGCCTGCCGTTGAAAGAGCGAATCGCAGCCGATATCAGGATGACCGTCGCACACGCGACCCGCCCCTCGCTCAAAGAGCGGATCCGACATGATGTTAGCGCTAGCCACCGGCACAGCGGTGGACCGTCGCTCAAGGACCGTATCCGTCTGGATGTGCGCCATACCCAGCACCATGCTGGGATCCAGGCCTCACAGGAACAGACTCGCTTGACCGAAGCCGCCAACGATCAAGCCAGGCCAAAGGCCAGAATCGGACTCGTCAGGGGATGAAACAACGCCTTATCGTTGGAATCTCCGGCGCCAGTGGCGCGATCTATGGCATCCGCTTGCTTGAGATTCTTCAGACACTGACGGAAATCGACACCCACCTAATCATCAGTAAAGCTGCCAAGCGTACAATAGTGCTGGAAACAGACTATAAACTGGATCAGGTGGAGCAACTGGCGGACGAGGTGTTTCCAGATCATGATATCGCCGCCAGCGTCTCGTCTGGTTCTTACCAAACGTCCGGCATGGCCGTTATCCCGTGCTCGATAAAGACGCTTTCCGGCATTGCCAACAGCTATGCAGATAATCTGCTTGTGCGTGCTGCTGATGTGGTTCTCAAAGAACAACGAAAACTAGTCCTGGTTCTTCGGGAGACGCCGTTACACCTGGGCCATACGCAGTTGATGACTCGCTCGATCGAAATTGGTGCAACACTTCTTCCCGCTATGCCCGCCTTCTATCATCGGCCAGCTACAATTGACGACCTGATAAATCAGACTGTAAATCGAGTACTCGATCAGTTTGACATTGAACTACCCGAAGACCTGTTTGAACGCTGGGCGGGATCAACAAGGACATAATCATCAGTCCTGCAACTCGTGACTATTCATTGGCAAGATAACCCGGCCCGGCTCGACCATGTAATGCTCGAATCAGACGATCCGAGCAATCTGGCTAACTTCTACTGCGAAACCCTGCGCATGACCCAAACGATCCAGGGGTCACTGATTATGGTTGAAGGTGCGGAAAGGAAGCTGCTGATTGGAAGTGGTTCCTCACGCAAACTGGGATTCGGTGCCTATGGATTCGACTCCGATGCAGGCCTGACACAGCTTCGCCGTAGCCTGGAAAGTGCCGGCATCACCCTGGATGAGTCACCAAGTCCCTTGTTTTCTGATCATGCATTTTCACTGACGGATCCTGATAACAATCGACTGGTGTTTGGTCGTTCTACCGCTATTTCAAATAACTCCGCGATGCCGGCGCGGCTACAACACCTCGTTGTGGCTACAGGCGAGATGGCTCCGATGCTCGATTTCTATGCAGGACAACTGGGGTTTGCCATTACAGACCGCGTTGAGGATGAAACTGGTGATCTTCGTGCCTGTTTTCTAAACAGCGATGATGAACACCATAGCTTTGCCTTTTTCAAAGCCAGCGAAAAACGACTGGACCATCATGCCTACGAAGCCGGAGAATGGAGCCTCATCCGGGATTGGGCAGATCACTTGGCCGATCTGGATGTCAAAATCGTCTGGGGACCTGGACGACATGGCCCAGGCAATAATCTTTTTTTTATGATAAACGATCCCGACGGTAACTGGGTGGAGATCTCGGCTGAACTGGAACAGCTGACCTCCGAACGCCAGGTGCGCATCTGGCCACATGGTGAAAAGGCACTGAACTTGTGGGGATCCGGTTACCTTCGCAGCTAGGAGAATCTTATGAAGCTAGTCACATTCGCCCGATCAGGGAAACAGAGTTATGGGTTTGTCGATAACGATACAATTACCGACATTGGACAAACGCTGGGCAGTACACATCCCGATCTTAAGTCTCTGATCGGTGATGACTATCCCAAGCTGATTTCAAGCAGTGCCGACACCGCACCACGGGTCGAGCTGAGCGATGTCCAGCTTCTACCTCCCATTACCAACCCCGACAAAATAATCTGTGTGGGTCTTAATTATGAGAGCCATCGGAAAGAAACTGGACGTCCTGAAGTTGAATTTCCTACCCTGTTTACCCGGTTTGCCAATAGCCAGATTGGTGATGGTGAAGCCATGTGGCGGCCAGCGGAATCAACCAGTTTCGATTACGAAGGGGAACTCGCCGTAGTCATTGGCTCTGGTGGTTGGAAAATCCCTGAAGACAAAGCGCTGGAACATGTCGCAGGCTATTCCTGCTACAACGATGGATCCGTTAGAGACTGGCAGCGACACACCAGCCAGTTCACGCCGGGTAAGAATTTTCGCCATACCGGCCCATTCGGCCCGTGGCTCGTCACCACCGACGAGATACCCGATCCAAGCACCCTTACCCTGACCACACGCCTCAACGGCGAAGTCATGCAACATGCGACAACCGATCTTTTGATATTTACGATTCCCGTTCTTATCAACTATATCTCCCGGTTTACGCGCCTTGAGCCAGGTGATGTGATCGTCAGTGGAACTCCGGGCGGTGTCGGCTTTAAACGCGATCCCCAGGTCTTCATGAAGCCAGGTGATGTTGTTGAAGTTGAAATCAGCAAAATCGGCATCCTTAAGAATCCTATTGAAGCAGAATCGATTGATTAGGCTGGCGCTCGAAAAGGCTGATCTTTCTTTCTCGGAAGTGCGTGGCTCAAGCAAAAGTGCCTGGAACTCAAGATACACATTATCAAGTAGTGGTGGTCGGTGCTGGTCCGACCGGTCTGATCACAACAAATCTGCTTGGACAAGACGGCATAAAAACACTGCTGGTCGAGCAACACGAGTCGACTGTCTCACAACCACGGGCCGTATCCATTGACGATGAGGCCCTGAGAACAGTCCAATCAGTCGGTCTGATCAAAGAAGTACTGGACGACGTCGCTCAGGACTACGGCTCCTGGTACTTCACAGCCACGGGTCGGTGTTTTGCCAAAGTTGAGCCCCAGACCCGTGAATTCGGCTACCCGCGCAGAAATGCCTTCCAGCAACCTCGTCTAGAAGCCACACTGCGCCGTTTGTTTATACAACCACGATTAGAACTGCCCGACCGCTCCATCACACTGCTCGATGACTTGATAGGGAATCGCTTCACTTGCCTTTCTCTTTGGAAACCCTACTGACAAGCCCGATCGACTGCCGCAATGTTATCTGGGCCTAAACGCCGCGATCAACTGGCTTTGGATCACCCCAGGTACTTTTATGGCAACCAAGGACTCGGGCATCGTCGAAGCACGGGATCTAGATGGTGAAATAGAACGAGCCTTTGCCGATGCGCCCGGCTCTGACATTTTGTTGCGACCCGACCACTACGTCGCAGCTGTCCTGATGGTGGAGAATATTTCCGATGCGGCTTGTTTCAACAGACTATTCGATAAACGGTTCTATGCTCAACTAGAGGACTGACCGAATCGATTCAGCCTACGCTCAAACTCAAATACCTTTCGGCATAGATCACAGCATACTACTATCCACTCCGATCAAACGCTCAAGCAGAGCCTGATCCTGCCTGAGGGTCTCACTGCTTCCATCTCGAACAATCCGGCCGCGATTCATAACAATACAACGCTCAGAAAATTCCAGCGCCACTCGACTATTCTGTTCCACCAAAACAATCGTCATCGACGATTCCTCGCGCAAAAGATTTATAACTGACTGCAACTCTTCAACAATGACCGGTGCCAGACCTTCTGAGGGCTCGTCCATCAACAACACGTTTGGATTTCCGACCAGTGCCCGCCCTATCGCCAACATCTGCTGCTCTCCACCTGACAACTGGTTGCCAAGGTGTTGTCGGCGAGCATCGAGTTGTGGAAAGATCGAATATACGCGTTCACTCGTCCAAGGGCCGGCGCGTACCGCAACCGCCAGATTTTCATCCACAGTCAGCGAGGGAAATATGACCCGCTCCTGTGGCACCAGCCCCAGCCCGTTCCAAACACGTTGATAGGGCTTGGCAGCGGTGATTTCCTTCCCATTTACGTACACAGAACCACTGTGCAGATCAGTGTGCCCCATGATAGTCATCAGCAGGGTCGATTTCCCCACCCCGTTGCGCCCAATAACACTGACAGCCTCCCCGGCCAGAATCTCCAGGTCTACATTTTCTAAGGCAACGGTCTCGCCATAACCGGCACTGACAGATACCAACGACAAGCCCGAATCAGCCACGATCGAGCTCTCCGAGATAGACCGCACGGACCCTCTCATCTGCTGCAATTACCTCGGGTTCTCCCTCTGTCAATACAGCACCGGAGACTAAAACAGTGATGTAATCCGCAACACTGAAAACAATTTCCATATCATGTTCGATGATCAACACCGTAATGTCGCTGGACAGGGCACTGGCTGCGTCCAGGATGTGCTGGCTCTCGGAAGATGGGATGCCGGCAGCCGGTTCATCGAGCAGTAAAACGCTTGGTCTCTGTCCCAATGCAATGACAATTTCAACCAGACGTTGCCGGCCATAAGGCAGCTCATCAATACGTCGCAGAGCATCTTCATTTAGCTCAAAATTACCCAATAACTCCATTGCCTCATCGGTTACTTCAGAATAAGAAGACAATGGCCGAAACATCGAGGATGCGATACCCTGACGTTCGGCTATCGCCAAGACCACGTTTTCAAGAACAGTTAGGCCCCGAAACAACTGGTTGATCTGAAAGGTTCGAGCTATTCCGCACCGACTTCGCTCAGCCTGACCCAGCCCCGTAATGTCCTGGCCGTTTAGGATGATCTGGCCACTGGATGGTGTTAAAACCCCGGTAATCAGATTAATGAATGTCGTCTTTCCCGCACCATTAGGCCCTATCAACGCATGACGGGCACCCCGCTTCAGTGTGAAGTCAATGTTATGGGCGACTTCCAGTGCCCCGAAATTCTTGTACAACCCAATGACCTCAAGCGCCGAGTCACTCATGGTGCTGCCCTGTCAAATAACTTTCTCAGTCGGTCAAAGATTCCGAGCAACCCCCCCCTGGCAAACATCACTGTGAGGACAAGAAGTAATCCGACTCCGAATTCCCAGAACTCCGGACTCATCTTGGCCAGTTCATCCTCTAGTACCAGATAGGCCACCGCACCGGCGAAGGCACCGTACAATCGACCGACGCCGCCTAGAATCAAAATTATTAGGATCGTGCCTGAACGAGCAAAACTTAAAACATCCAGCGTTACATAGGCGTTGGACTCCGCAAACAGACCGCCAGCAAGTCCTGCGATCCCCGCAGACACACCGTAGACGGTGACCAAGCGTCGGTAAACTGGCGTTCCGATTGCATGCATCCGTGCAGAGTTTTCTCGAATGCCGATCAACGACATGCCAAAGGGAGAATTCACCATAATCCTCACCACAACAAATACCAGAAAAAGTACAGCCATCGAATACCAATAATAGGTATGGCCCCAAAGATCGTACTCAAACAGACCCAGCAATGGCGCAAAACCCACGCCAGTCAGCCCGTCAAAACCACCCGTGACATCTTCGTTGACATTCGCAAATTCCTGCAGGCAGATTGCTGTCGCCAGCGTCAACATCAGTAACGTCAGACCGTGATAGCGCAGCAGCACAGCACCCGAAATGAACCCGACAATTGCCGCAACAAACCCTGCCAGTAGCAACGCCGAAATCGGCTCAGCCCAGCCCAGATGGGCCGACACCATACCTGCCGTATAGGCGCCCACGCCGAAGTAGGCGGCATGACCCAGAGTCACTACACCGGCAAACCCAACCACGAGATCGAGTGAAAGAGCAAAAATAATAGTGATGAGTACTTGCGTGCCAAAGGCCATGTAGTCGGGCAATACAAAAAATGCTGCAATGGCCAGTATCCACGGTAACCCTTCCCACCACTTAAGGCGACTACGCCGGGCAAAGTAACCCCTGGCTTTCGTGTCTGGGGTCATGGTTTTTTATCCGTGTCGACCATACAACCCCGTGGGCTTTAGCAGCAGAATCACAATAGTGACGGCATAAATAAAGAAGGCACCGCCTTCAGGCCAGAGATACTTTCCACCGTTATCGATTACGCCCAGTACCAAAGCCGCCACGAAAGTGCCCTTGATCGTGCCCAGGCCGCCCACCGCGACCACAATCAGAAAAAGTACCAAGTACTGAATAGCGAAACTGGGGCTCAGCCCGAGAATATCAACCGCAAGGCCCCCGCCCAGGGCCGCCAGGCCGCTACCCAATGCGAAGGTAAAACGAAACAGCCTATCGACATCGATACCCACCGATTGAGCCATCATGCGGTTGTCTACAGCAGCCCGGATTCTTGCACCTATCAGGGTCTTCTCAAATCCGTACCAGATTCCAGCAGCCATGCTCAGCCCAACAGCAACCATAAACAAGCGGTAGGCTGGAAAGCTGCGGAAGCCCAGGTCGACCTGGCCACGAAGGCCGTCAGGCACTTTGATCGGAACAGGATCGGGACCGAAAACGTAAGTGAAGCTGGCCGATGCCATAAATACCAAACCGATACACAGCAACACCTGATCAAGCTCCCCGGCCTTGTACAGCGGCGCATAAAGAAAACGCTCGAAAGGAACACTGACAACAGCCACACCGACCGCACCGATGAGTAGAGCGGGAATGAACGGAACCCCGGCAACTGACATCAGGCTGGTAACAAAATACCCGCCAGCCATCGCAAATACGCCATGGGCAAGATTCACAAAACCCATAAGCCCCATCGTGACTGACAAGCCGACGGAGATGATGAACAAAATCATCGCGTAGGCCAGGCCATCAAATATGATGCTGATAATGATGTTGCTAAGCTGACTCACGTAGGCACCAGCAAATCGGAACTATGTCAGGAATGAGCACGACCGGATGTCACCAGCGTATCTACACTTACTGGGACAATCCGATTACCCCGCCGGGTCGCTCACCCGACGGGGATCGAAATCAATTACTGGCGCACTTGCCCAGCTGATTCGCCTTGCAGGGATCTTTCACCTGAGAGATAGAACTCAACACTTTGATCTTCAGTCGACCACCGGACTTCACTACCTCATGGACGTGTTGATCCTGAACAATATCGCGAGTTTCCGGATCGATCATGATGGGTCCACGCGGGCTGTCGAACTTCCATCCTTTGAGAATATCCATGGTTGCCTCAGCTGAAATGTTACCGTCCAGTTCACGAATAACCTGCACGATTGCTGCCATACCATCGTAACCGGCCACACCCATGAAATCGGGTGTGGTATCAGCACCGTACGCCGCCTTCCAGGCTGCAACAAAGGCTTGGTTTTTCGGCGTTTCATAATCGGCCGAATAGTGATGCACCGTCACCATACCCACAGCCGAGTCACCCATGCCCTGGAGTTTTGTATCTTGGGTGATATCACCCGGGCCAATCAATCGTATACCCGCACCTGCCATGTCCAGATCCGAAAACGTCTTGACCACAGCACTGGCATGATTACCCGCCGGGACAAAAACATAAAAACAATCAGGCTTGGCATCTTTGACACGCTGGAAAAACGGTGTGAAGTCTGGGACCTCCCGCGGTCCACCCATGGGGATGGCATCTACGACCTTACCGCCCGCACCTTCGAAACCAAACTTAAAAGCAGCGACGCTATCTTTGCCTGGCGGGTAGTCGGTATAACCAGTAGCGGCACTACTACAGGCCAGGGTGTTCTTGGCATATTCACCCATCGGCACACCGGCCTGCCACATGGTGAATGAAACTCGTGCAATGTAGGGAGACAGACTGGGGATCCATGCGGTACCCGCATTCATGATCACCATCGGCACTTTAGCCTGCGTCACTAACGGGGCACTGGCCATGGCATTGGGTGAAAATACAAACCCCGTCAACAGATCCACCTTTTCGCGGGTGATCAACTCCTGTACTGCGGTCTTGGCGATATCGCCACCGGGTCGTTTTGAGTCCCGCTTGATCAGTTCGATCTGGTGGCCACCCAACTGGTCGCCATGCAAACTCAAATACAGACTCAAGCCTCGATCGATCTGCTGTCCAAGTTGGGCAGCCCCTCCGGTATAGGGCAATACGACTCCAACCCGAACGTTCTTTGCTTTGGCAACCGATGACACTCCAATGACTGCCGCTGCAGCGATAACCAGTAATCCATTTTTAAATTTCATAACGCTCCTCCTTTTTGATTCAGAAAGTTGCTCTATCTGGCCTCAACTCGATATTGCTTCAAAACCAGTAACAGAACTGGGTGAATACTAAACCATAGTCACCAGCCCTGTAAAAAGCCAGATGGGTGATCGAATTCACCACTATATGGCGCTCGCATCGCGAACAGACACGCAGGCGATGTTTATTTTGGATAGAGAATCATACTGGAACGAGTAAGGCACCGGTGTTGCCCAACCCGAACTGATCGATGATATCGCCACTGATCTGCCCAACTGAGACGCCGAACCGGCGCCTGTCGCACAACCACAATCGTCCATAACCTATTCAGGCTTGTAGGCCGTGGCTTTAATTTCAATCACCAGATGTGGGTGGGGCAACTGATGGACTGCCACGGTGGTACGGGCAGGCCGACTTTCACTGAAGTACTCCGCGTACACTTCATTGTAGCCTCCAAAATCATTCATATTGACCAGAAAGGTCGTCACATCCACGATATCGGCCAATGTGCAATCCATGCTTTCAAGAATATCCTCTATATTGTCAATGACTGCTCGAGTCTGCATCTGAATATCCAGCAGCGTTGTACCCTGGTCGTCCACCTGTGCACCAACGATAGAATTATCTGCTCGCCGGGCACTGATCCCCGATATAAACAAATAATCCCCAGCTCGACGAATATGGGGGTATGTGCCGCGAGGTTTCGCTTTTTCACGCAGTGTTTTCGAAGACATGCTGTGTTCTCATTGAATAAAACAGGCCCATAGTCTACCGGGCAACACTGCCTGACAGAACCACAGTCTTGACCACATCAGGCACCAACCGGTTACGTAGTATTGGCGTGTAGAGTCCTATAAAGTATAAATGGGTCACGCCATCCTGTAACGCATTGCCGCGCTGCCCCGAATACCGTATACCCACTGCACTGGAGAACACCATGACTGGTTCTGACCCGTATTCCAAAATCTATGAAGAACTGATTGGCTTTGTACCGCCCAAGATTCAGCATCGCATCCGCTTAGGGCTCGAAACTGATCCGGAACTGCTGGAAGTAGTCGAAAATGTCCGCGAAAAAGCAATGTATCCGGATTGTTTTGATGTCAAAACAGCTCAGCTGATTTTGTTTGCGGTGTTAATCTCGCATGTGTCACCTGCATCGGAATTTCACGCCAGAGGGGCTGTACGCGCTGGGGCTACCAAAGAAGAACTCCATGCCGTTGCAGGACTTGCTTTCCTGTTTCGAGGACTGCCAGCGTTTAATCTAGCTGCCGAAGTGATCAACAAGATCTTCGACGAATAGAGCCCCATAAACGATGCCACTAGAATGCCTGATGAAATCGTCCAGGGCGGTTTTCTTGGCAACGCACTCGACAATTCACGGATAACTCACATGTCGATTCTGAATCAGAACCCACTACCTTTCTTTATCAATGGGCAATATGTGTCGCCGACTGGGCGCCAAACCTTCGAAAACATCAATCCGGCAAGCGGGACACTGAACTTCGACGTGCTGGAAGGTAACGCTGACGACATCGATCACGCAGTGAATTCAGCGCGGTCTGCGCTTGCCGGCCCTTGGACCAACATTGATGTTGACAACCGTGCTCGCCTGCTCCACAAGGTTGCCGACTTGATCGACAAACATCGCGATGAATTTCTCGCTGCCGAAATTTCAGACACCGGCAAACCGGTACAACTGGCCGGACATATCGATATTCCACGTGGAGCAGCCAACTTCCGGGTCTTTGCCGATGTCATCAAAAGCCAGTCTGACGAGACGTTCCGTATGCCGACGCCCGATGGGGGTGAAGCCATTAACCTCACCGTACGCAAGCCTAAAGGCGTTATTGCCGTTATTTGCCCCTGGAACTTACCGCTTCTGTTGATGACCTGGAAAGTCGCGCCTGCACTCGCCTGCGGCAACACCGTGGTCGTGAAACCCTCTGAAGAAACCCCTGCAACAGCTACTTTGCTGGGCAAGATTATGAATGAAGCCGGAATCCCACCTGGGGTCTACAACGTCGTTCATGGTTTCGGACCCGACTCGACGGGTGAGCACTTGGCTCGCCACCCCGATGTTGATGCAGTGACTTTCACCGGCGAAACCAAAACTGGCGCCGCGATAATGAAGTCTGTAGCAGACGATATCAAGGATGTGTCTTTTGAACTGGGCGGCAAAAATCCCGGCGTGATATTTGCTGATGCCGATTTCGAGCAGGCGGTAGAGGGAACGAGCCGCTCTATATTTGCAAACTGTGGTCAGGTTTGCCTGAGCACTGAACGGATCTACGTTGAGCGCCCTATCTTCGATCGTTTCACTGAAGCATTGGCGGGCCGCGCATCCAGTCTCGTCCGCGGTGACCCCTTTGCTGAGAAAACGTCAATGGGCCCGTTAATCAGCAGCGTCCACCGCGACAAGGTTCTTAGCTACTACCGCCGCGCGACAGAACTCGGCGCCAATGTGATCGTGGGTGGGGGCGCTCCCGAAATGCCGACACCGTGGCAACACGGCTACTGGATAGAACCTACTCTATGGACCGGACTCGATGAAACCAGCCAGATTGTCAAAGAAGAGATCTTCGGGCCATGCTGTCATATAAGACCATTTGACGACATTGAGGAAGTGGTCAACCTTGCCAACAATACAGAATACGGCCTTGCTGCCACGTTGTGGACTCAGGACGTCAAAAAAGCAAACCAGGTTGCGACAAGGATCGACTGTGGAATTACCTGGGTGAACTGTTGGTTTTTGCGCGACCTCAGGACCCCGTTTGGTGGTGCCAAAAAATCTGGGATCGGGCGTGAAGGTGGAGAGTACTCTCTGGAGTTCTATACCGAGCTGCAGAATATCTGCCTTAAAGTTTAGTTCGGAACGTTCAACAATTATGGGCAATACCGGAAAAAGGCGTGCACCCTGGTACAGAACACCTGTAGATCACACAACGTTGAAGCACCTGGTGCAGACCAATGATCGGATCGGACTTGTTTACCTGAGTGGGTTTGTCGTAGCGCTTGGCTGTTCCGGCTATCTCGCTTTCCTGAGCATCGATACGCTGTGGTCCATTCCAGCTTTTCTCACCTACGGCGGAGTCTGGGTTTTCGCTACCACAATTGTGCATGAAACCTCCCATGGTACTGCCTTTCGCAGTCGCTGGCTGAATGAGACGGTGCTGTTCCTGGCCGGAGTATTAGTGCAACAGACTCCGACTGGCCTGCGCTGGACCCACATCCGGCATCACAATCACACAGCCATGGTGGATAAAGATGTAGAACTGGTACTAGCCAACCCACTGTCATGGCGGGGTTTTCTTTGGGGTCAGTTGTGTGATGTGAACAGTATCTTCTATTACGTTAAATTGGTTGTATTACTTTCTATTGGGCAACCCGATCAAGAACACCGAGATTGCCTCAGTAAAATGGCGCTCAGACGAGCTTGCTGGGAAGCACGGGCATTCTTGCTGCTATATACCCTGGTTATTCTCTGGTCGATTCTGCTACAGACCTGGTGGCCCGTCCTGATCTTTCTTTGCCCCCGGATCGCCGGTGCGCCAGTACACGGCGTAATCCTTGCCACCCAGCATATCGGACTGGCGCAGAATACACGCGACCATCGGATGACTACCCGTACGATGTTGGTAAACCCGCTACTGCGCTTTGTTTACTGGAACATGAACTATCACATCGAACATCATATGTACCGGATGGTGCCATTTCATGCCCTACCAGCCCTGCACAACGAGATTAAACATGATTGCCCGCAACCAACGCGAGGAGTACATGGCGCCTTAAAAGAAATGTTTGATACGGTTGCGCGACAGCAATTTGATCCGGATTATTCGCTACCGAGAGTCATAAATTCGTCCTAACTAATCAAACCCACGCCGAAGACGATGTAAAAGAACGACTACTCAGTCGATTCCGTCAACAAAATGCTGACGTTGCCACTGCCCGATGATTGGCCATAACTACCGTACTGCCGACCGTGATACTGCGTATCATTATCCAATGTTCCCAGGAATGTCGCCAGATTGCGCCCTCCCATCTCAGCCGTAACAGCCTGGGTATAATCCGAAAATTGCCGCTGAGCCTGTTGGACCTGACCCGAACACAATAGATCAATGAATGCATGGTCCTGCTTTTGCTCGTTGTCTGATGGCCAGCGGTCTGGTCCACGAACAAGTCGGTGTGACAACGCCGTGCTCGCCAGAAACGCAATTCGCCGACCACTCTCTTTCGCCGCTTGTGCAACAGCAGCGCCCACAGCCATACACTCCCCGATATCAGCCATCACACAGCATCCAAGCAGCACAACCGGAAGACTGAACTCCGGGTCGAGGTAAACGAGTGGCACGTAGGAACCGTAATCAAAACGGTGATTTGATGTTCGGCTTTGGCCACCAGGGAATCCAGCCGCCTCAATTGCTGTAGACAGCGCTGCAGCAAATTCCGGATGGCCTTGAATGGAATAATCGATGCCCGGTATGAGGTCAGGACACTCTTCTCCAACACACATCCCGTCATGCCGAAGCTGATGGGTGACGTACCAGTTAAAGGTGGTTACCCAGTGTGCTGAATGCACAACCCATAGATCGGGCTCGAGTGAACGGATGGCCTCACCCATCTCTCTCGCACCGTCCATTACCCCAGCGAGAAAATCTGGTGCCCTGTCGGGTTTGGCCATACGCGGAGTATGAGGACTCACTGCATGTGCCACGATTCGTCCTTGATTCATCGTCACTTGCCTATTGATCAAGCCAAAGGAGGCAGATTAACCGGACCGGCCACATTGCGAAAGGCCCACGGGATGGCGATAAAAACAACCCTACCCGCTGGCAGTCTTTTCTGCCAATAGACACCCGATAAATGTGGTGATTTTCTCTTTGATCTGTGCATCGACATCACACTTGAGTTCTCCGAAATATTGAACCAAGCCACTTTCGATTAGCTCTTTCTGATCTGAAACTGGAACTGCCGAAGCTGTTTCATCATAACTCAAAGTTGCCAGAGCGTTCAGTTCCAGATGTTCGGCCTCTAACTCCAATGCTTTGAGTTTCTCACGAAACGCAAAAACCGTTTCTTGTACGATTCCCTTCGAGTCCTTTTTGAGTTCTCGCCGCAAGCCACGCAAGGGAGCGACGACATCCCGGTGTCAGACACTGACCATTTGTTCAACCTGTGCCAGCAGTTGATGACCCACAAGTAGCCCCCGTATCGAACACCAACTGATAAACAGAATAATAGGAACATCACCGCCGCAGTGATTCTGAAACCAAAGGCACGACTCAGCTACACCTGGTCGACTGTAGCTCGCGGTTGCGTAATCCCAGAGAAAGCGAGCGGCCTCCAACGATGGTTGTGACACAGAGGAATTCTCCAACTTATCCTAAATCAGTACCGCATCCTGGCTACTGGGTTTAATGCGCCACAAATAGAGACAAGGGTTGCCAAATCTAGCTGTTCTGGAGGTACTCGGCGACCCAGCCATTCTCATCATAATCACTGAGACAAGCATCTATCATCTGGCGGTAGCGTTCACTGTCTCCGCGCTCGTCAGACCAATTCAGTGCGTCAAGTCTTTGTTGTTCATGATTACCCGCATAATTGCGTTCATAAAGCGCATGCCGACCCGCGAATTCCGAGTAGAGTGCATCCCAGATCAGCTTGAACAGTTTGATTCTATCCGCTGCCGCCAGTCCAGTTCCTCGGAAGTAACGTTCGATGATCGGATCCAATTCAGGTTGCCTGAGATCCTCCACCGAAGACACCGTCACAATCGGGGCCCCAGCAAGTACTTTCTCAAAAATCTCCCGCACACGCTGCCAGGCGGAAGTCATATATACCCGCGCAGCCGCTGCGGTCTGCAGCTTGGGCACCACTGATTCACCGACGCCCGGCTCGGGGTCCATCGCCATTGCCGTGGTCAATGCCCAGACGAGATTAGTCATTGAAATCAACTCACCGACCTCTGTCTGCACACCCCGGAAGGTATTGGTCCCAGTAGCCTCTGTGCCTTTCATCAGTAAGCCACAAGCAAATTCCAGTTTGACCGCCAACCGGGTCGAGGATTGCAGGTTGAAGCGATTGAAAAATCCAGACGAAGTGTAAAACCCCTTGGCCTTTTCAACATCCCGGTAGACCAGCACATTTTCCCAAGGAATAAAGGCTTCATGAAACACCAGTACAGAATCGTTTTCATCAAAACGACTCGCAAGAGGTGCTTCGAATGGGCTATCCGCTTTTAGCTCGTACGATGGCCGAGCGATAAGCTTAAGACCCGGGGTCTCCATGTCGACAATAAAGACAAGCGCAAAAGCCTCATCTTTGCCGACTTGCATGCGCGCCGCCGTGCCGCTGTTCGGTGCCACGAACGTTGCATGGGTCAACACCGATCCCGTTGCAACCATCTTAGCACCACTGACATAAATGCCCCGATCATCATCTCGAGTGACATTCACGAATATGTCGGTAGCTTCATGGTGAGGCCGATTTCGATCTACCGGCGGGTCGACCAGCACATGGTTTAGAAACAAACCCTGTGCGGCATACTTTCGATACCAGTTCAAGGCATTTTCACCAAAGGGGTCATAGAAATTAAACCCCTCTGCCAATTGGGCCATAAATGCAGCCTTATAGTCTGGTGTGCGCCCCATCCAGCCATAAGTCATGCGCTGCCAAAGCGCAATGGCATCCCGTGCTTCCAGAAGTTCTTCCGCGGTGTAACTGGGCGCAAAAAACTTATGCGTCAAAATACCGTATTTATCCGTTCTCGTTAGTTGTTGGCGATGTGCAGGGTCGTGTAGTGAATCGTAAAGACGCGCGATATTTCGGGCACTGATTCTGAAAGCTGGGTGAGCCGTAACATCTTTGACTCTCTCTCCAGCGTACCAGACCTCCCGCCCATCACGAACACTGTCGAGAAAGGCTTGCCCTGTTAACAGATCATTCTTAATTTTTGCCATTTAACTTGATGATCCTTTAGTAGTCACAATTCGTGTCAAAACCTCGGTCGAACGCTGACAGCAAGAAGAATGAAGCCTACCCAACTCGACGATGCCATGTCATTCGCACCCGACATAGCGCCTAACCAATGACCTTGGCATGACCCAGATCAACCATCCCCAAAACTCTTTCCCGACACAACGCTGTCGATACCTATCTAAAGCAATAGCGAAAGGCTATGCACGACACCAATGGCAAACGTTTTCTGACAATCTAGCCAGCTGCTTCCACGCGGTTGCGACCATTGTCTTTAGCCAGATAGCATGCTTTATCTGCTCGCTGATACAAATCATCAAGGCTTTCTCCAGCGACCGTTCTGGCCACGCCGATAGAACCGGTAGTCGAAACCAACACATCGCCGATTTCTATCTGTGTACTTTCAATCGTCTGACGCAATCTCTCTGCAACTGAAACAGCATCATCCATATCGTTTGCCGACATCAATATACCGAACTCCTCACCCCCGAGGCGGCCGACAATATCTGGTAAGCGCGTACCGCTGGTCCGCATCGATCCTTGCAATAATCCGCCTACTTTTTCTAGTACGACGTCACCCACAGCATGGCCATAGGTGTCGTTGATGGTCTTGAAATAATCCAAATCTATCAGCAAAAAATAGATACCTTGTGGGTGTGATTCTATTAATTCTTCACCCTTCTCAAAAAACGTTCGTCGATTAAAGATGCCTGTCAACCCATCGGTGTTTGCCAGCCGAACCAGTTCAGCTTGGTAGGTCCGGATACGCTGCAGTAACCCATTCAACGCATCGGTCAGCTCCCCGATTTCATCCTGGGTGAGCTTACGGATCAACTCCTGTTTGGTAAGGTCTTGTGAAATGCTACGAAGACTTCGGATAAGGTACCCAACCGGATGCCCGACTACTCGTTGGAACAACAGTCCGCTTCCCACTACGAATAACAACAGAAAGACTGCCAACGCGATAAAGCCGATGTACAACTCCCGATCAACCTGCTCCTGTATCCATTCACTGCTGACATAGAAGAGCAACCCACCACCGCCAGACAGCATGTTTCCATAGTGAAGGGGATATTTTTCTTCTTTGACAATCTCACAAGGAAGCGGTGGCCAGCGTAAATCAGTCTCCTGGCTCGACTGAATCTCAACACACAATACAAATGGAAACATTGAGAATAACGATAGCGCTTCTCTCGCCTCTTTCTCCCCCCTTGATATCGCCTGATCTAAAATGGTCGCGCTGCCCACGACAGCAGTCGCCAGTTGCGCAGACGCAACCCCTTCGTAGTGATCGGCTCGGTAGTTTTTATACATCAACAATCCGCCAGCTCCCAACCCCACGGCCAGCAGGACAAAATACAGAACAAACTTAAGAAAGATTCCAAGGCGCATTAGAATAAGAATAGAGGCTTCATGGCCGATCATCGGTTGACGACCGGCCACGACACTCAAACAAACTACATACCCATCATCTTCTTGACGCTGTCCCGATTGTTCATAATGACTTCAACGATCTTGAAATCATCACCGACTTTGACAGTGAGAAAGTCCGCCGTCACTCGGTCACCATTATCGGTGACAATCTCCGAACACACAAAAACGGCACCATCCTTATAAGGCACAATCATCGGGTGAACGTTAGCACTGTAGCCACCCATCAGGTCATTAGTCTGCCGATCGACAAAAAGAAACCGACCTTTATCGTCAGATCGCGACTTCATCCACTTTGCCAGCGTCAGTTGGGCCTTTGCTTTGTCTTCGACTGAAATATCGTCGGCTATTGCCACAATTGAAAATATTGCCAGCATCAGTACTACCAAGATTCTTGACATCATCTTTCTCCTTTTTTGGACCACCAATCTAGGCGAAGCCCGGTGGGATATTTCTATCAAACTTGAACTTGAACTTGAACTTCCAACAAATTATATCGAATTCAACCTAACCTTTAACACAAGAACGAAACACTAACGGCTACAAACTGCCAGAACTTGTTTGAGGTCAGTGTGACCCTGCAAGCACTTAGCCACCCCGTCCTGAAGCAGCGTTTGCATGCCCGCTTGCTGTGCTAAGTCTCGGATCTCTCCTGTTGTGGCCTTTCTTTGAATCGCAGCACGGATCTCATCATTGTTCACCAGCAGTTCGTGCAAAGCCAGACGGCCTCGGTAGCCGGTTTTCTCACACTCTACGCAGCCGTCTGCTCGCCACAACTTCAAGAAACCGCCAGTCGTTGCCCGTTCTACCGCATCTACCCCGATATAACGCCTAAACTCATCGGTCTCATCGGGTGTTGCGTCATACTGTACTTTGCATTTTCCGCACAATTGCCGAGCCAATCGCTGCGAAAGAATGCCCAACAAGGCATCAGAGAAAGAAAATGGCTCCATACCCATATCGATCAGCCGGGTCACCGTTTCGGGTGCCGTGTTGGTGTGTAATGTAGAGAGCACCATATGCCCCGTCAGGGAGGCTTCGATCCCCATATGCGCTGTTTCTTCATCTCGCATTTCGCCGACCATAATGACATCTGGATCAGCTCGCAGAAACGAGCGCATAGCCGACGCAAACGTCAACCCAATCTGCGGTTGTACCTGCAACTGCCGCAAGCCAGGTTGGGTAATTTCTACCGGATCTTCTACGGTCCATATCTTTTTCTTAACGTCGTTGATTTGGGCCAACATAGAATGAAGTGTCGTCGTTTTACCTGAACCTGTCGGGCCTACCGCCAGCATCAGTCCATAAGGACGTCGCACCAACGCTTCTACCGCTTGTAGGTTTTCTGGACTGAGCCCCATCTCACTCAACGGCAAAGCTCCAGACCCCGCCAGGATACGCAGTACCACATCCTCATCTTCCCCGGCTGTCGGCACGGTAACCATACGCAGTTCAATCTCGCGTTCTCCAAGTTTAAATCGGATCTTGCCGTCCTGTGGCAAGCGTCGCTCTGCGATGTTAAGTCTCGCCATGATCTTCATCCTGGCCACGATACGCTCCCGATACTCCGATGGGATACGACGGTAATTTCGGAGTTGTCCATCTACTCGAAACCGGACCGTGAGATCCTGCTTTTCACCATACGGTTCGATATGTATGTCTGATGCACGGTCGCGGACCGCATCGACGATAAATCGGTTTACCAGCTTGATGACGTCATCATCGTCTTCAGCATCACCGTCAGCGCCACTGCTGCCGAGCGAGTGCAAGTAGGTCTCAAAATCCTCGCTACTTTCTTGGGTAGATAGCCGGTCGGCGATATACGTTTTCAATTGAGTAGGTGTTGCAACCACCTCGACCACTCGTTTCTTACAGGTAAAACGAACGGCGTCTATTGCCTCAGTCGACAGTGGGTCTCCCATTGCCACTGTAAGAGTTTCAATGTCTGCCCTGATCGGAAATACCTGCTGTTCGCGGATCACTCTGGCCGGAATCTCTGCAAGCGCGTCAGACTCGATGTCGGTACTGTCTAGATCAATGAATGGCAACCCCAGTCGGTTAGCCAGGACTCTGGCGATGGCGCTCTCGTCAACCATACCCAGTTCAACCAGTACTTCACCGAGGCGTTTGCCTTTCTGTTGTTTTTGCTGACTCAGCGCAACATGAATCTCAGCCTCACTGGTGAGGCCCTCACTCACCAGAACCTCGCCCAAGCGCAAGCGACGGCGTAGCTGCCGTGCATCCTGGGTTTCCGTTACACCGCGGGTAACCTGACTCATCTTGTTTATCCAGTTAAGACCTGGCTGTAGAGACGCTCAATTGAGAGTCTGACCGATTTCGAGAGGGATATTCTAGGTCGTGAACTCTAACTTACCTATTTATCACTAACTGTAAGCTATTTTATCTCTTTAGGTGATAGAATTATCGACTGACTCAGCAACGCACAATCCCACACCCAATCGACTGGAGATTGTCATGAATAATAGTCCCTACCAGGGCTTCTCTGAGAGACTCATCGATGCCATGATCGAATCTGGCTACTCGGCTCGTGCTGGCAGCTGGTCACGCTTTCCAGTTGAAATCGAACCGCTTCGCCGCGAGGCCGGTGCCAAAAGCCTCACGACCGCCCGTAAATATCTGGAAGGATCTGCTTTTCCACGACGATATCGCCTTGAGCTAATCGCAGACTGGTTGCGCGTCAACATAGAATGGCTCGCGAATGGAAATGGTCCCCGCCATGCCGGTACTGCCGCCTATACCGGTCCTGATCTACCGGAAGAAGCACTCGCACTGGCTAAAGCCTGGGCTGCACTCCCGCGTTATTATCGAGAACCCATCCGCAGTTGGGTGATTATGGCTTCAATCCATGACAACCTTCCTGATGAAGCAAAACAACTGCCGCCGAGTGCTGAGCCAATGGAGCGACGAAAACGTCCTCGACAACAGGATGCCTAGAACAAATCTTCCAGACCCACTCGTCTCATCATTCGGGATGTATTCTAGTAAATACGAGTAGGTGCGTTCGACGGACTGCCGGTAGATTACAAAAGCAGCGTCAATATCGATGTCTTGCCAGTGATTCCGAAAGCCAGTCATTGATGAGATCTGCCTCATCCCCCGGCTGGCTTTCATCAGCTGTGTAGAGTCCAATTTTTATATTTCCAAGAGCTGGAAAACCTTGGTCAACGTCCAGAATCGTCATTCTCTCATCGAGCGTAAGTCGCGTCAGCGCACTCACACCCATTCCGTTTACTACGGCTTCTTGAAGACTGGCCAAATCTGGACTCTGATAAGAAACGTACCAGGCACGCCCTGCCGCATTAAGGCCTTCAACCATGCGCTTACGATATTCACAGCCTTCCGGATGCACGATCAACGGTACGGCCTCGCCATCATCTAGAGTCAATTCCGATGAAGCCACCCAGATCGGCTTTACATCCCATGTCGCTGTAAGTTGTTCTTCGCTAGCCTCATGGGCGATAGCTACCACAGTATCAAGCTCCCCGAGTAGCAGACTTTCTATAAGTTGCGCGCTGAGATCACATCGAATCCTGACTGGGACATCGGTGTGGACTTGACGAAACTCTGCCAGCCTGGTGTTCAGGTACGATAGTCCATAATCAGTGGGCAATCCGACTCGAAATACCTTTCTGCTTTCCGCCGGAGCGGTGTCCAGGTGCTGTTTGTGGGCTTCCTCGAGGTATTTAACGAACTCAACTTGGGGCACAGGCCGGCTGAAATAATAGCCTTGCCCGATATGACAACCTATGTCACGAAGTTGGTGCATATTTTCCATCGTTTCTATGCCTTCTGCGACGATCTTGAGCTCGAGGCTGCGTGCTAACTGCACCACAGCGCGAACAATCGCCCAATTCTGCCGGTCAGTGTTACGCACGAATGACTGGTCGATTTTCAACTTATCGAACGGCAGTCGGGTCAAATAGGAAAGACTCGAATACCCAGTACCGAAGTCGTCAATCGCGACCCGGATTCCAAGAACCTTGAGCTCATTAAGCACCTTCGTGATCCGCTCGATGTCATCGGCGACAATTGATTCAGTGACTTCGAGCTCCAACCACTCGGCAGCCAGTCCAGTCTCATCGAGAACAGCTTGAATACGTTTAACCAGATCCTGCTGTCGAAACTCCACTACGGAGATATTCACCGACATCGTCACTGGCGGATATCCCGCCTCCTGCCAGAGCTTAGCCTGGCGACACGCCTCCTTAAGCACCCAATGCCCGATCGGAATAATTAACCCAGTGTCTTCTGCAACTGGGATGAAGTCATCTGGAGAAACCAGACGCGAATCCGATCCATCACCACTACCCGGACGTCGCCACCGAATTAACGCCTCGGTACCGGTTAAACGGCCTGTCTCAAGATCGACCTGTGGTTGGTAATGCAGCTCAAACTGATCCTTTTCTAGGGCTTCCCTCAAACCAGCTTCTAGTTGGATAACATCTCGATTTACTTTGCGGCGCGCGGCGCGCCAGTCAAAATATCGATACGAGTTACCCTCTTGCGCCGCATATTGCAGCGCCAAATGAGACTTCGTCAGTAGCTCACTAAGTTCAGATCCATCCTTAGGATACAACACAACACCAGCACTCGCGGTAAAGGACATCCCCTCTACGAACTCACCTTGGTCCAATTCAAGCGGGAAAGAGTCCTTCATGACGTCCTGGAGAATTTGCAGTGACGACTCAGCTGCAGCCTGCGATTGCTTGCAAGCCTCAGCGAGGAAAAACTCGTTGCCCTGGCCTCGAGTGAGCATCGCGCCTTCTGGAATAGCGTCTTTTAAACGAACACCTATTTGCCGGAGCAGCCGGTCCCCGGTCTCTATGCTATAAATCTCGTTGATTGCCTGAAAGCGGTCGACTTTTATGCGTATACCATAGAATTCAGTGCTGCGTTTTCTCGCGTCTTCCAAGATCTCCGCGAGTTGCTGTTCAAGGTATTCGAAAGTTGGCAGTCCGGTTACCCTGTCAGTAGTTTCTAAAAGTCGCTGTGCCTGCCTCTCCTCGGTAACGTCGGCATGGATATATGCGAACCCACCGCCAGAAAGCTTATGCGTTCTTACATCGATAACTTTCCCACTCGGTAACTCAATATCATCCCGCCACTCCGACCATGACCCTGAAAAGGATTTCAGTAGGTCAGAGACTATTTTTTCAGGATCACCGTCACCATAAACACCCCATTCTGCTAACTTGAGCAAAATCAATTTGAACGGTTGGCCCGACTGGGTTAGCGAATCGGGGAACCCATACATCTCATTAACATCCGAATTGTTGTGAACAATCTTAAAATCGGCATCAATAATTGAAATACCCACGCCTACATGCGCGAGAGTTTCAAGCCCCATCTGATTTTCGAGTTCCTCGATACGTTCTTCCTGCTCCAGGAGAGATTTAATCCATTCTTCTCGTTTGTCCTGCTCAGTACGTCGTTTTTCAGTAACGTCTGTGTAAATTGTGACAAAGCCACCTACACCTTCTGAAATTGGCGTGCCCATAACATTAATCACCAGGCCATCAGGGCGTGTTCTATCGAATGTATGTGGTTCAAATTTCCGTGCAAGTTCCAAGCGCTGGCGTACCTGTTCCTCAGGGTCCCCCTCACCATACTCACCACGGTTCGCGTTAAAACGAAACATTTCTTCCATCGAGGTGCCAGGTTTTCCAAATCTCAGTGGAAACTCAAGCAATTCACAAAACTTCGCATTACTGGTGACCAACTTCAGCTCTCGGTCAATTACAGATATTCCTTGGCCAATAAAGTCTAAGCTTTTAAGGGCCAATATTGATTCTAGGTCACTAATTTTCTCTTCTTGTTCCCGTGCTATTCGCCTAGCTCGACGTCGGCTTACGAATACGACCAAAAAACCGACACCACCTAATAGCAACAAGATCGTAACGATCAGAACATATCGTGACAGTTTCAGTATTCGCTCTGTACGTTCCCTCTCCTGATCTATTTGCCGCTGACTAGCAACTGCCGCTACTAAATTCAGTTTTCGTTCAAACGGCTTCAAACGAATATTCAAATCGCGATAGACGCTGCCGCGGACAAACAATCGACTACTCGGCTCTGTTAAGCCAAATATTGTTGGCTGAAGGGCACGCAATTCATTAAAGAGATTCTGATGGACGTTAGGATACTCAGGCATCTCCTTAAATACGTAGGCATGGTATACGTTATTGAAATCGGCCGCCTTTTTTGCCTCATTCAACAGGATGGTAAATTGTGTTTTCAATTCCATCCCAAGCGGCCGCATGAGTTCGAGCTTTCTCATGTACTTTTCATTTTGCGGCAGTAGTCCCTCGATTCGCTCGTGCTGTTCCATAACACTCATGAACTTTTGAAATTCGGCAAACACCCGTTCGGCATTCCACTCGGAAGCACGAGCAGAATCGTTCTCAAACTTTTCAAGATCTTGAAAAATATAGGCCAATGGGACAACCACCAGGCCACACAACAGTAACCCGACACCGATCGAACGCCTGGACCGGTCAGTTATCTGTTTAAGTAGGTTTAGATGAGGCATTAGATCGATACCAAAGACCCTGCAGGAGCTTACGGCATGGTGAAAATAGCGCTAACGCTCAAATGTGTCAATTTAATCCGTTTCAGTGATATTTAGGGGAAAATATACCGTCTAATCCTACTTTTAGATCGATCTTACCG
>MPLX02158115.1_pt1 | contig 73791 bp, 66 predicted proteins | sample 1617341 | NCBI WGS metagenome assembly MPLX02 (sample SAMN05944804, study PRJNA350692) | marine metagenome | biome: marine; feature: ODZ; material: water; isolation source: 120 m water sample filtered on 0.2 um supor filter | place: Pacific Ocean | collected 2012-04-08 | depth 120m m | reverse complement strand
TCCCGGCATATTACCGGACGTCAGCCGGGGAAAGCTCCTCCCACGCTAATCGACTATTTCCCTGAGAATTCTTTAATTATTATTGATGAAAGCCATGTAACTGTACCCCAGCTTAACGGTATGTACAAGGGAGATCGTTCCCGGAAAGAAAGCCTGGTTAACTTCGGTTTTCGACTTCCGTCCGCTTTTGACAACCGGCCGTTGCAGTTCGAGGAATTTGAAACGATTGCCCGACAAGTGGTTTTTGTTTCTGCAACCCCGGGACCATATGAAATGGAAAAAGCGAAAGGTTTTATTACAGAGCAAATTGTTCGACCCACCGGTCTGATAGATCCAGAGATTGAGGTACGGCCAGTGAATGGTCAGGTGGACAATCTTTTTCAGGAGATTAAATTAAGGTCCGAGATGGACGAAAAAATCCTAGTCACTACTTTAACAAAGCGTTTTGCGGAAGATTTGACGGAGCATTTAAGTGATTTAGGCCTGAAGGTGAGATATCTTCACTCGGATATTGATACATTAGAAAGAATAGAGATAATCAGGGAACTCCGTATGGGGAAGTTTGATACTCTTGTGGGGATAAACCTGCTGCGAGAAGGACTCGATATCCCGGAAGTATCGCTTGTAGCCATTCTGGACGCCGATAAAGAAGGATTTTTAAGATCTACCACTTCCCTTATTCAGACATCCGGAAGAGCGGCTAGGAATTTGAACGGGAAGGTTATTATGTATGCCGATACTGTTACCGGCTCCATGAAAGCCGCCATAGATGAGACCGGTCGAAGACGCAAAAAACAGGAAAAATTCAATAAAATTAATGGCATCACTCCTACTTCCATTAAGAAAAATATTGCTGAAATATTTGAAAGCGTTTATGAATCGAATCACTCTACCGTTCCGCTGGTGCGGGAGGACGAGGAAAAGTATGGATCTGATGAAGAGATGATGAAAGTTGCAGAGAAACTGGAAAAAGAAATGAAAAAAGCGGCCCAAAAATTGGACTTTGAAAAAGCGGCGCAACTGAGAGACCGCATCAATGAATTAAAGGAGAAGGCAATAGGAATTTAGCTTCTAAATGGCCTGCTGGCTTCAATAAATTTTACTAATTTTGCTTTGTTCTCTTCGGGCAGATTTTCATATTCAACACCCGCCAGATAGTAAATCTCGCTACCGACTTTCTTGTCTTGAGGCAGGTTCTTTACGAGGCTTACAATATTGGTAACTTTTTCCGTGGTGGAAAGCTTAATTGAGAGAGCAATACGCTGATGAACTTTTAACTTCTGTTTGCTGGCTATTAAAGCCCCACCAAGGCCAATATCCAGCGTTGTAGCCTTATGGCGGACATTTTTCATTTCCGGAGTAGACGCGCTCAAATCATTAAAAAGCGCGGGAAGGCTAATATCCAATCTTGGATGTTTCCTGATCGACATCCTTTCATAGCGTGTTGGGAAGTCAAGAACAAGAAGATTTATTGGCGGCTTTAATATAGCCATGATGGTGGTAGAACAACTCAGGACAAAACCTTTATTAATCAACCGTATTACAATATTAGTATCAGGAGCTACTTTTAATTCTCCTTTGTTGACCGCTTGACAATCAAGTAATACAAATGTGCCTGATTTCCAGCCGCAAATTACTGCGTCATACTTTTCATCTCTTAATTTCATAGTAATAACCAGTCCGATTTCCAGAATCGGAGTAACTTCATCTAAACGCGCAGATTCACCCATTAGTCACCATTGAATTTGTTGATATTGCAATTATTACTTGTTCAGCCATCGCTGATTGTAGCGAAAGGCCGCGTAAGAAGTCAATATATTTATATTTGTAAATCAAATCGGGGGTCATTCTTTTCGAAAAAAAGCAATAGCGGATGGAACCGGGCTTAAACCCCTTACATAATCTACATGATTTTTCGTTGAAATATACATCTGTGTGGAACCGCCTCCATCCAGATTAAGAACCTCGTGTCCCCCAATTTTTTTTAATTTTAAAATATGCCGGAGTATGTTCCAACTGATTCCTCCAAACTGCGAATTTGTAGCGTAAATTATTACGTTTCCTTTTTTATCTAAAGCGATTCCAGAACGATGGTGAACAGCATTAATATTTTTTAACCCAATAGTATTTTTTCCCTTACTTATCAAACGCGGACCCACCTGCGCCACATCAGAAGCATCCATTTTGGGATCAAATCTACGGGCGTGAACAATGTAAGGCCGTCCGTGTCTCATAAAGAAAACACCGGAATAAAGACTATGAGAAGCTACTTTACTATTGACTATTTTTCCATTACACCTCAAATAAGCAAGAGGACTCCCCTGCGCGTCAAAATAGCTGCTGTTAATTATCGCAACGGTGCCGCTCAATTTCGCTATGGTTTTAACATCTATTCTTTTTTTCCCATAATTTTTGCTGCATAAAACACGAATGTCAAATAAGGCAGGATCGAACTTATACAGCTTTAATTGCGTCTCTATTTCTTCTGTCTGATTTAACAGGTTTATCTTTTGCAAACCCATCCCTTGTTCGATGCTTTTCCATTGGGACAAAAGTTCGATGGAATATTTTCGACCCTTCACTATAGGCAAAAAAATCTTTTCATTTTGATTTTTACCGGAAGACTGAGCGGGAGTTTTATGCAGTAAGACTATAAAAAGGGGAAGCAACAACAAAAGAACTGAAAAAATTTTATTCTTTTTTTTGAAGTATGATAAAAGGGATTTAAGATGCAGTTTTTTTTGCAAAACTTTCATTCGACTCAAAAAAACAAAGTTTTGAATAAGACATTTCAGTGCTAATTGTTCATTGCTGACTGATAATTGAAGGTGTTTAAAAAGCGCATTCCTCTGATTTTACAAGATTTACGGGTGTCAATTTATCTAAAATATTATTGTAAATCTATTCCCAATTCTTTTATCAGGCGTGATAAATAGGTTCTCTGTATTTCCAGATTTTCCGCAGCCCGGGTACGGTTTCCTCCGACTTTCGCAAGGGTTTTAATAACATAACTTTTTTTAAAAATATCCTGAGCGTCTTTAAGTGACTTTCCTGTTTCAACCGCTCCTGTTTCTGAATCTTCTACATCTTTAGGAAGGTCTCCTATTCTAAATTCTTTCCCGTTACCCATTACAAGAGCGCGTTCTATCGCGTTTTCCAATTGGCGTATGTTTCCCGGCCAATGGTAATTCTTAATATATGCAATAGTTTCTTCGGGAACAGAAAAGTTAGTCGGCAAATTCAAATCCAACTGGTGCCGTTTGATAAAATAAAAAACCAGTTTTTCTATATCCTCCTTTCTTTCCCTTAACGGAGGGATATTTATCTGAACCACATTTAATCTATAATAAAGATCTTCTCGAAACTTCCCTTCCGAAGTCATTTTTTTTATATCCCGATGTGTAGCGGCTATTATTCTAACATCAACTGAAACTGGCCTGGTTCCGCCGACTCGTAAAAAGACGCCTTCCTGTAATACTCTTAGGAGTTTTACCTGCATTGCGAGAGGCATTTCCCCTATCTCATCAAGAAAAAGAGTCCCCTCGTCTGCTGCCTCAAACAGGCCTATTTTTTGAGATTCTGCGCCAGTAAAAGCCCCTTTTTCATTACCATACAGCTCTCTTTCCATAAGTGTTTCAGATAGAGCGCCGCAACTTACAGAAACAAAAGGGTTTTCTTTTCGTGCCCCTCTTTGATGAATCAAACGAGCGAAGAGCTCTTTTCCTGTGCCGCTTTCTCCAAGAATAAGGGTGGAAACTTTAGAATTAGTTACCTTTAATGCATCACCAATTACTTTTTTTATCGTCGCGCTTTCACCAATTATTTCGTAACGACTTTCTAATTGTTTCTTTAAATAGCGGTTCTGTCGGCTGACAACATCCAGTTGTTTTGAATTTTCAAAGAAAGTTGAAACCAGTTCTGTAAAGGAACATAGTGTTTCCATCTGCTCATCCTGAATGGGACTTCCGTCTTTTCTGTCAAGAATTTCCACAACTCCGATAACTTTTCCGTCTACCTTCATAGGACAACATGCGATGGATTTTACTCCGATTTGCATCATATCACCTATTTTTTTGCTCCACCGTTTATCTTTATGCACATCTTTAACCAAAAGAGGTTCTCCTTTTTCCGCAACCCAACCGGCTATCCCCTCCCCTAAATTCAACTCTATTTTTTTCAAACTCTTTGTTTTTTCACCTGATGCCATATAAAAGTGGAGTTTTTTTCCTTTTTCATCTACTAATAATAGAGAACTTGCCTTGGCCTTCATTACCCGTATAGTAATATTAATAACCATTGATACAAGCTGATCAATATTTACTCGACTATCGGCGATTGGTGAAACGCTTCGAAGAATTTCAATTTTTGAATTAGGATATTCCATTATTCTGATTGAAGCTAAGGGTGTCCAAAAACCATAATGTGCCAGGCACTTTCAAAGTGCCTGGCACATATGATATCTCTTAAAAGCGGCACTACTATCTGAAATACATATTTTCGGACTGCCTGAATGCACTCGCTAAACACTTTCAAGCATAGTATTATTTTTTTACTATTTTAGTGAAATTTTGCGGCTATTTCCAGTCAAAAGCTGTTCAGCAAAAAATCTCCAGTTAAATTAAAATTGTTGCTTTATACTTTATTTCCTTGATATTTTTTTTATTTCAGGTATACTGCAGGATTAAATTCGAGAAAAGGTGGTATGTTTTTTTGGGGAAGATTGATGTTTTACGAAAAAAAATCGACAAAATCGATTCAACTGTTCTATCGCTTTTAAATCAAAGAGCTAAGTTTGCATTAGACATCGGCTTGGAAAAATCAAAAGCCGGAAAAGATAATTTTCATGTCCCACACCGCGAACAGGCAATTTTTAGCCGTCTAAAAAAAATCAACACCGGCCCTTTCCCGGACAAAGCAATCCTTTCTGTTTTTAGAGAAATTTTTTCTGCTACCCTTTCTCTTGAAAAACCCCTATCTATTGCATACCTGGGACCTCAATCCACTTTTTCCCATCTTGCAGGAATTAAAGGATTTGGAGAATCAGCCCGTTATTATCCCCAAAAATGCATTGAGGATGTTTTTAAAACAGTTGAAAAAAATAGTGCGAACTATGGCATTGTCCCGGTTGAGAACTCTATTGAAGGGACAATCAACAGTACTTTGGACATGCTTGTCCAAACAGATTTGAAAGTTACTTCTGAAATATTACTGCAGGTCTCACACCATCTGCTTTCTTTAAGCAAAGATATCAAAAAGATCAAAAAAATTTACTCACATCCTCAACCTGTTGCCCAGTGTAATTCCTGGCTGAGGGAAAACTTACCCGGCGTAAAAATTCAGGAAGTATCCAGCACTGCCAGGGCATCTCAATTAGCCGCCCAGCACCTCACTTCAGCTGCTATAGCTGGAGAAGCAGCTTCCAGAACATATAAACTTAACATTCTGGCGCGAGGAATAGAAGACAGGGCTCATAATGTTACAAGATTTCTGGTTATCGGACATGAAATTTCACAAAAAAGCTGGAAAGATAAAACTTCATTATTATTTGGAGTGAAAGACAAACCAGGCACTCTTTTTAACGTTCTAAACCATTTTTCCAGAAATAAAATCAACATGACTCGCATTGAATCAAGGCCTTTAAAGAATAAAAAATGGGAGTATCTCTTTTTTGTCGATATTGAAGGCTATTACCAAGATACCCGGGTAAAAAAAGCAATTAAGGAAATTGAAAAGTCTTGCCTCTTCCTTAAAACTATCGGGTCATATCCCAAAGGGAGAGAAGCATAAAATATGGATATCTATTTTGAAAAATTAACTATTTTAGGAGTCGGCTTAATTGGGGGTTCCTTTGCGCGGGTTTGCAAAAAAAATGGATTAGCCAAATCTATATTCGGATTTGGTCGCCAGGAGGCAAATTTACGTAAAGCTGTGGAATTAGGAGTGATTGATGACTATTCTCTCGACCTGAATAAAGCTGTTGAGCAAGCTGATTTTGTTTTAATTGCTGTCCCTGTTGCTTCAATTATACCTCTGGTAGAGCAAATGAGTTCTTCTTTAAAAAAAGGCAGCATTGTTTCAGATGTTGGAAGCGTGAAGAACAGCCTGGTTGAGAAAATTGAAAAAATACTGCCGAAAGGCGTTCAGTTTGTTGGCGCTCATCCTATCGCAGGAACAGAACACTCAGGAGTGGAAGCTTCGTTTGCGGAACTGTTTGAAGGGTCAAAATGTATTTTAACCCCTACCAAGCTCACGGACCATGAAACTTTGCAAAAAGTTAAGAAGCTATGGAAACTCATGGGATCTGAAATCTCTTTAATGGATCCTGTTAAACATGATGAAATCATGGCAGCAGTCAGCCACCTTCCCCATGTAGCCGCATATGCCATTACCTCTTTTATCTTTGATTTGCGCCACGCATGGCCTGATATATTATCTTATTCAGCCGGTGGCTTTCGTGATTTCACACGAATAGCTTCAAGCCATCCCGCAATGTGGTGTGATATATGTAACTATAATAGAGAAGCCTTAATGAAAATGATTGAACAGTACGAATCATCTCTTAATCAATTTAAGACAATGATTAAAGATAAAAATTGGTTTCAATTAGAAAAAACAATGAGTGAAGCTAAAACATTAAGAGATAGTTTTTATAGGAACAGTTGACAGAAATCAGTTATCAGGGGATCAGAAAAAAATTAATTTCATATTTACTGATTTTTGACACGTGTTAACTGCAGCAAAAGGAGGTGTTTAAACAAGGTTTTTTTCTGATTCATATGTTTCTTTAGTTATATTTACAGTAAGCTTGACAAATTAAAAAATAAAGGAGGTAATTTAAATTATCATGACAAAAAGTAAACGAACGTTAACAGATGAAAACAAAAAAGGTGCTGTTGCTACAGCGGTGCAGGAAGAAAACGATTTGGACGATGAATATAGCCCTGAAAAAAGGGCAGAACTTCAATCTTTCTACGAAGGCAGCATGAAAAATTACAAAGAAGGAGAAATCGTTACCGGTGTTATTGTCAGCATGACCGAAGATTCATTTTTAGTTGATATCGGGTTCAAATCTGAAGGATTTATTAACCGAAATGAATTTCCGGATAAGGGAGCAGAAATAAAAATAGGTGATGAAGTGCAGGTTTTTCTTGATAAAACTGAAGACAATGACGGCCAGGTAGTTCTCTCTAAAGAAAAGGCCAACAGAATAAAAATGTGGAAAAAAGTAGAAGATATTTTTGACACCGGTGAAATAGTTGAAGGAACGGTTGTCTCAAAGGCTAAAGGAGGATTAACCGTTGATATAGGCTTGAAAGCCTTTCTGCCAGGCTCTCAGATCGATCTTAGACCAATTCGTGATATGGATCGAATCATCGGCCAGAAATTTCAGATGAAAGTTATTAAAATGGATAAGAAGAGGAATAACATTGTTCTTTCTCGCAGAATCATTTTGGAAGAACAAAGAAACATTGAAAAGAAAGATACTCTGGCAGCGATAGAAGAAGGAAAGACTGTTGATGGAATTGTAAAAAATATTACAGACTATGGTGTTTTTGTCGATTTAGGTGGAATAGACGGACTTCTTCACATAACAGATATGTCTTGGGGACGGGTAAATCATCCGTCAGAATTATTCTCTCTTGGGGATAAGATAAAAGTTCTAATTCTGAAATATGACAAAGAAAAGGAAAGAGTTTCCCTGGGTCATAAACAAATCTCAGAAGACCCCTGGATCAACATATCAGAAAAGTATTCAGTAGACAGCAAAATCAGGGGAAAAGTTGTTTGCATTACAGATTACGGCGCGTTTGTTGAGGTAGAGCAAGGTATTGAAGGATTAGTGCATATCTCTGAAATGTCATGGAGCCGTCATATCCGGCATCCTTCCAAATTGGTCGCCATTGGGGATTCAGTTGAGGCTGTTATTTTAAGTCTTGATAAAGATAAAAAGAGAATTTCTCTCGGGATGAAACAGATTGAACCTAACCCATGGGATAACATTGAAGAAAAATACCCAGATGGAGCGGTTGTTGAAGGACGAGTAAGAAACGTCACAGATTTTGGCGCGTTTGTTGAGTTGGAAGAAGGAATTGATGGGTTAATTCATATCTCAGATATGCACTGGACAAAAAAGATCAATCACCCCTCCGAGGCCGTTAAAAAACGAGAAACCGTAAAAACCGTTGTTTTAAAAGTTGATCGTGATACCCAAAGACTCTCTCTTGGGATTAAGCAATTAACACCCGATCCATGGGAAAAACTGGCGAAAAAATATACAATTGGAACGGATGTGAAATGTAAGGTTTGCAAGGCGACCAATTATGGCGCTTTCGTCGAGCTGGAAGAGGGTATAGAAGGATTAATTCATATATCGCAATTAACCACAAAAAAGATTACTAATGTGGAGTCGTTTATACCGGTTGGAAAAGAGGTCACTGCAAGAGTAATTAAAATTGACGCTGCAGATCGCAAAATCGCTCTAAGCGTTAATGCTTTTGAGCAGAATTTAGATGCTTCCCAGATCGAAGAAAGCCAGGAATTAAAGGAGATAAAAACCTCTTCTGAAGAATCAAAGGAAGTAAGCAGTAACGCTGAAGATAAATCCATTGAGGAAGAGAAAAAAACAAATAAAAACGAAGAAAAATGAAAAAAAAACCAATATTAATCGGTATTTCTTTGATTGGCGCGTTGGCTGGCGTATTCTTTTTATTGTCATTTTTTCTTGCGTCCACCTTGGGGCTCAATGGGAAGATAGCAAAAAGTGAAAAAATAGCTATTATAAACATCGAGAACATCATAACTCAGTCCAGCAGTACAGTCCGGCAGATTAAAAAATACGCTGATGATAACTCCGTAAAAGCTATAGTATTAAGGATTGACAGCCCTGGTGGCGCGGTAGCACCTTCACAGGAAATATACAGCGAAATACTGAAATTCAGAAAAGATTCAAATAAAATTGTAGTGACCTCCATGGGAAATCTCGCCGCATCCGGTGGTTACTATATTGCATGCGCGTCAGACAAAATCATTGCAAACCCCGGCACTCTTACCGGTAGCATTGGCGTCATTATGACTTTTTCGAATATCGAAGAACTGATGAAAAAAATTGGGCTTAAAACAGAGGTCATAAAAAGTGGGGAATTTAAGGACATTGGTTCCCCCATGCGAGAATTTACAGAAAAAGAGAAAAAGCTTTTGCAGGGAGTTATTGATGATGTTTATGATCAATTTGTTAACGCGGTAGCTGTTGGTAGAAACATAGGTGTTGAGAAGGTAAAGGAACTTTCCGATGGTAGAATTTTTACCGGCAGACAGGCCTTTGAAATGGGACTGGTGGATAAACTGGGAAGCTTTGAAGAAGCTATAAAACTTACCGCTGAATTAGTCGGAATAGAAGGGGAACCTAAAATAGTTTCTGAAAAAAAAGAGAAAAATCTGTTGTTTAAGTTGCTGGAAAACAAAGTCTTATCCTACCTCCCGAACCAGTTGCATATAATTCCCGGTCTTCAATACCTCTGGCAATATTAGTTTCTTTCAACTTGACTTTTACCCTATAAGTATTTAGAATTTTAGTTTTTTTTACGAATAAAAGATCGTATTTTTAACGATTTTTTTCTTTTAAGGGGGTGGCATATTATAGTGTCAAGCAGCACCTCCGCTATGATCTTTGAAAAACAGGATATCCCTGAAGAAGGCCTCAATGTGGACCTTTGTGAAGACCCGTCCTGTTTTGTTTTTAAAAATTGCGATTTCAAAGTAAATGATTCCGTCAAGATTAAAGGACATCTAACTTTAACTGGGGAATTAGTTTCTTTCAGAGGAGAGATCGCGGCTTTAATTATTTTGACCTGTGCCCGCTGTTTGAAATATTTTAACTCGTTGATTAAAACAACCATACAGGTAGATTTTTTACCGAATGAGAAAAAACCCGGTGAAGAAGAAATAGAATTGCAAACCTCTGATCTGGATTATTATTATTATGACAATGTAAACATTAGCCTCTTTGAACCAGTTCGTGATCAACTGATTATTTCAATACCGATTAAACCTTTATGTAACGTTAACTGCAGTGGCCTTTGCCCCTTTTGCGGACAAAACTTAAATGAAAAAAAATGTAAATGCCCTGATGATATAAAAGTCGACCCAAGATTGGCGCCCTTGGAAAAATTAAAACATTTAAAGGAGAAATAATAAATGCAACCAAAACGAAGAACTTCAAAATCAAAAAAAAATATGAGACGGTCTCATGACTCGTTGACCCCGCCCACCCTCTCGGAATGCCCTCAATGCCATGAGGTAAAAATGCCACACCTTGTTTGTCCTTCCTGCGGTTACTATAAAGGCAAAGAAGTGATTAAGATCAAGGAAGAAAAATAGGGCTTAATTAACTGGAGAATCAAATGATCGTAGCTGTTGACGCAATGGGTGGGGATAATGCCCCTGCAGCTATTGTAGAAGGGGCTGTAATGGCTGCGCGTGATTATGGAATACAGATACTCCTTATTGGTTTGGAAAATAAAATTAAGGAGGAACTCCGCCGCTATTCTTTGGAAGGCCTTTCAATCCAAACGAAACACGCTTCAGAAATTGTTAAAATGGGAGAGTCTCCTTCCCGCACTTTAAGGCAAAAAAAAGATTCTTCGATCCGTGTGGCAATTGATTCTGTACACTCAGGCGAAGCTGCCGCCATGGTGAGCGCCGGAAATACAGGCGCAGTTCTTGCCGTATCTACAGTGATCCTGCGGCCTTTGCCTGGGATAGACAGGCCGGCAATAGCAATACTTCTGCCTACTATCAAGGGGCCGGTAGTGCTTTTGGATGCAGGGGCAAATGTTGACTGCAAATCAGAGCTTCTCTTCCAGTTCGCAATAATGGGTCATGTTTTTGCCAGACATCAACTTAAAAAAACAAGTCCCACAGTAGGTCTGTTAAGTATTGGGGAAGAAGACATTAAAGGGAATGAGATTACTAAAGAAACATTTCAAATGCTAAAGCAAAGCCATCTGAATTTTGTTGGAAATGTGGAAGCCAAAGAGGTGTACCGTGGAAATTCGGAAGTCATAGTATGCGACGGCTTCACCGGTAACATTGCTTTAAAAATCAGCGAGAGCCTTGCCGAAATGATTGAAAAAAGCCTTCATAATATGTTTGCTTCCAATCTCAGGACAAAACTGGCCTACCTCTTAATGAAACCCTATTTTCGAGTTTTTAAAAAAACCGTGGATTACTCTGAATATGGCGGCGCTCCGCTTCTGGGAATAAACGGAATATGTATTATATCCCATGGAAGTTCTTCGCCAAAAGCAATTAAAAATGCTATCAAACAGGCAGATGAGTTTATTAAAAATAAAGTGAACCAGCACATTGAAGAAGATCTGGAATTTAATTTAAAAGCTATCACAAAATCCCCAAAAAAAGGAAAGTTCTGGAAACAGCTTAAAGATTCCATATCTTTTCCGAATGAGAAGGAAACATGATTCAGGCAAATATTATTGGTACAGGGTCTTACGCCCCTGACAAAATATTGACAAATTTTGATATTGAAAAAATGGTAGACACCTCGGATGAATGGATTAAAACCCGTACAGGAATATCAGAAAGAAGGATTGCAGGCGTAAAAGAGGCATGTTCGGATCTTGCTGTTAAGGCGTCAAAAAAAGCCTTAAAACAGGCAAGGATTAAAGCCAACGATATTGATCTGATTTTGGTTGCAACTGCAACACCGGACATGTTATTCCCTTCCACCGCGTGCATGGTTCAGTTAGGAATCGGGGCAAAAAACGCCTTTGCTTATGATTTATCAGCAGCCTGTTCCGGCTTTATTTACGGCTTGTCTGTTGCTGAACAATACATAAAAAGCCGACGTTACAAAACCATTTTACTCATAGGAAGTGAAATATTCTCCCGTATTACAAATTGGAATGATCGTTCTACCTGTGTATTGTTCGGCGATGGTGCAGGTGCAGTAGTTATCCGGGCAGAAAAGGTCAGAAAAAAAGAAGGAATTCTTTCAACACATCTTTATTCTGACGGACATTACCACGATCTTTTATTCGTTCCCGGCGGCGGCAGCCGCATACCAATTTCGGAAAAAATGATTAATGAAAAAAAGCATTTCATCAAAATGAAAGGAAATGAAACATTTAAGATAGCTGTTCGCTTTATGGTCAATGCAGCCAAAGAAGCAATAAGTTACAATGGCTATGCTATAGAAGATGTAAACCTCATAATTCCACATCAGGCCAACAAAAGGATTATTGACGCCGTAGCCAAAAAATTAAGCTTACCTAAAGAAAAAGTGTTTGTGAATTTAATGAAATATGGAAATACATCCGCAGCTTCAATACCCTTAGCTTTAGATGAAGCAGTAAGGGAAAAACAGATCAAAAAGAATGATATTATTTTGCTTACTGCTTTTGGAGCCGGCTTCACTTGGGGATCCGCACTCATAAAATGGTCGCTTGACGGTTAGCGGTTCATTAGATAAGGACAAAACTCAATGACAAATAAAGTTGCGCTTCTCTTCCCTGGACAGGGTTCACAATATGTGGGAATGGGAAAAGATTTTTATTATAATGAGCCGATTGCCCGTGAACTTTTTCATCAAGGAAATGAACTGTTGAATTCTGACATCACATCAATATGTTTTAACGGCCCTAAGGAATCATTAAACTTGACTGAAAATACCCAGCCGGCTATTTTAATTACCTCAATAATAGCCTTGAAGATTTTCATTGGAAATGGTATAGAAATTAAGGTCGCAGCGGGTCACAGTCTGGGTGAATATTCCGCGCTTGTCGCTGCAGAGGCACTAAGCTTTGCCGATGCCGTTCCCCTTGTTCATTTGAGGGGGAAATTAATGCAGGACGCTGTGCCAGCCGGAAAGGGTGCAATGGCCGCTATTATCGGACTTCAGAAGGAAGAAGTGAAAGTTTTGTGTGATGAAATAAAAGAAGGCCTTGTACAGCCGGCAAATTATAATAGCTCGGAGCAAATTGTAATCGCAGGAGAAAAAGAGGCCATTGACAAAGCAATTGACCTAGCAAAAAATACCGCAAAAAGGGTTATCCCGTTACCTGTCAGCGCCCCCTCTCACACCTCCCTTATGAATCCGGCTCAAGTAAACCTGACTAAAGAATTGAAAAAAATCCAATTTAATGATTTAAAATTCCCAGTTGTGACAAACGTGGATGCTTCGCCTGTTTTTAAAGCGGACGAAGCAGTCTCTGCTTTGGGACGGCAACTTACTGCACCGGTAAGATGGGAAGAAAGTATGAAATATATTGTTCATCAAGGAATCGATACGGCTATTGAAATGGGTCCAAAAAAAGTTTTATCAGGCCTTATGAAACGGATTGATAAAAATATAAAATGCTTCCATGTTGAAGATGTGAAAAGCCTGGAAGAAACTCTTTTGGAATTAAAGAATTAGTCAGTAGTCATTGACAAATAGTCTTAACAATATAATAACCTTCCCACTAACAAATGACAGGAACAAACAATGCCACTAAAAGGACAAACTGCAGTTGTAACAGGAGGCGCCAGAGGCATTGGCAAGGAAATCTCGCTTGCATTAGCTCGTGACGGCGCCAATATAGTTATAGCTGACTTAATAGCGGAACAGTCGGAGGAAACAGCGGAAGAAATAAAAAAATTGAATTGCAAAGCTCTGATCCAAAAGGTAGATATTTCAAAAACGGCGGATGTAGAAAATATGGTTCAGAACACAATTAATGAGTTTAAGACCCTCGATATTTTAATTAATAACGCAGGCGTTACCAGGGATACACTAATGGTTCGAATGAAGGAGGAAGATTGGGATTTTGTGCTGAAAGTGAATTTAACGGGGACGTTTAATTGCTCAAAAGCAGCAGCAAAATATATGATGAAACAAAAAAAAGGCAGAATAGTAAATATTGCTTCAATTGTGGGTGTCATGGGGAATGCGGGACAGGCAAATTACTCCGCGTCAAAAGCTGGCATTATCGGATTAACTAAGACCTCCGCACGAGAACTGGCCTCTCGTAACATTACAGTTAATGCTGTTGCTCCTGGTTTTATCGATACGGAAATGACTCGTTCGTTAAATGAGAATATCAAGCAGCAATTAAAGGAACAAATCCCCGTGGGAAAACTGGGCAGACCTGAAGATATTGCAAATTGTATTAAATTTCTCGTGTCTGATGATGCTTCATATATAACCGGCCAGGTTATTCATGTGAACGGCGGGATGTTGATGTAGCAGAAAACAAACCGAATAGCTTGCCTTTCTTATTTTGTATCGCAGGGCAAGGCTTTAGTCTTGTTTTAAATAATTAGGTGATTACAATAATAATTGTTTTTTAAATTTCTTATAGGAGGTGAATCTAATATGAGTGAAACGAGTGTAGAGGCGAAAGTTAAAGAAATTATCATCGATCAATTAGGAGTTGATGAAAAAGAAGTTACTTCGGAGGCTTCGTTTATTGATGGTTTAGGAGCCGATTCTCTTGATACAGTCGAACTGGTTATGGCATTTGAAGAGGAGTTCGACATTGAAATCCCTGATGAAGCCGCAGAAAAGATATTAACTGTAAAAGACGCTATTAATTATGTTGAAGAGAATGCAAATAATTAAAAGCACCTTCTTATTCTTTGCTCACTGCTGTATTACAATCTCGCAACATCGTGCTTTTTTAGCAAAGCTGAGCTTAGCTCTGAAAAGTTTTTTTACTGACCGGAGCGGTAGCTCCATTTGCTTGCGGCAACTTATCGCACTGTGATTTTGAACTTACACGTTGTAATTTTTATTTAATTTGAGAATTTTAATTTAGGCCGTATTTCAAGTAAGCTTTGGAGGTCATGAACTGAAAAGGAAAGTAGTTGTTACCGGGCTAGGTTTAATCACACCCTTAGGAATAGGATTAAAAGAAAGCTGGGACGGAATAATAGCAGGGAAATCAGGAATTGGAACAATTACCCGTTTTGATACCACAAATTTTCCTGTAAAAATTGCCGGTGAAGTAAAAGGGTTTGATCCATTCGACTTCATTGATAAAAAAGAAGTCAAAAAAATGGATACCTTTATTCACTATGCAGTGGCAGCCGCCGAGTTTGCCTTAAATGATTCGGGACTGAAAGTGCATAACGGCAATGCAAATAAAGTAGGAGTCATCGTTGGTGTCGGCCTTTGCGGCCTTCCCGCCATAGAACACTACCATAATCTTTATAATAAAAAGGGATTTCGAAAAATTTCCCCATTTTTTGTTCCTATGCTTATTGCGAACTTGGCCTCCGGTCAGATTTCAATAAGATACGGCGCTAAAGGCCCGAACTCCTGTGTGTCTACTGCCTGCGCGACAGGAACTCATGCCATTGGAGATGCCTACCGGATTATTCAGCGCGGGGAAGCCGATGCCATGATCGCCGGAGGAACAGAGTCTATCATTACTCCTCTAGGGATAGGCGGGTTTGCTGCTATGAAAGCCCTCTCTACTCGCAATGATGAACCTGAAAAAGCCAGCCGTCCCTTTGATAAAGAAAGAGACGGATTTGTAGTAGGTGAAGGCTCCGGTATCATGATTTTGGAAGAGTTGGCGTTCGCTCTCAAAAGAAACGCCAAAATTTATGCAGAAGTAATAGGTTATGGTCTGAACGCAGACGCTTACCATATAACCGCTCCTTCTCCCGGTGGAGAAGGAGCAGCCAGATGCTTAAAAATAGCGCTTGACAGCGCCGGACTACAGCCGGAAGAAATCGACTATATCAATGCCCATGCGACATCCACAATGGCAGACAGCCTGGAAACTGCAGCCATCAAAACCGTTTTTGGAAAGCATGCCTATAAACTTGCTATCAGCTCTACCAAGTCAATGACTGGCCATCTGCTCGGTGCGGCAGGTGGAGTGGAAGGCGCGTTCGCTGTTATGGCTATAGAAACAGGAACTATACCTCCTACCATAAATTATGAAAACAAAGATCCTGAATGCGATCTGGATTGTGTTCCAAATCAGGCAAGAACCGCAAATGTTAATGCAGCCGTTTCAAATTCCTTTGGATTCGGTGGCACAAACGCTTCCATAATTTTAAAAAAATTTGAGAGATAAAAAACCATAAATTTTGCTTCGCAGATTTGCTCTTTGTAGTAATTGCTGTGAAGACTTGGAAGTGTTTAGCGAGCTCATTCCTCGCAGGTTGCTGCGAGGTTAGCAAGCAAACTTAAAATAAAATCATACTCTACACTGAAGATTCTTTGCTGCGAGGAGCTTCAATTCGCTAATTTCTCGAATAAAATCAAATCTAACAAAATAATAATTAGTGTAATTAGTGGTTTGAAATAAAATAATATGCTTTCAAAAAACCGAAAAGATAAATTAGTAACCTGTCAAAAAAAACTCGGTTATCCTTTTAAAAATATCACACTCCTGAATCAAGCTCTGACGCACAAGTCTTTTGTGAACGAAAATAACTGTAATTATAAAGACAATGAGCGTCTTGAGTTTCTCGGAGATTCTGTGCTGGATTTGATCATAGGAGAATACTCATTAAAAAATTTTAAAAACAGAATGGAGGGAGACCTGTCAAAAATCAGGGCGGCTTTAGTTAATGAAATCAACCTTTCAAAAATTGCGCGCTCACTTAATTTAGGTGAGAATATTCAACTCGGAAAAGGGGAGTCCCTGTCTGGAGGCCACAACAAAAACTCCATTCTTGCCAATACCTTTGAAGCAATAGTAGCAGCCATTTACCTTGATGGAGGATTAAAGAGGAGCACTAAAGTCATCCTGCCTCTGTTCAAATCCGACTTGCATCATCTTGCAGATACAAGCCGTTACAGGGATTACAAGAGTGAACTGCAGGAACATTCCCAAGGAAAAAAAATCGCCATACCTGTTTACAAAGTAGAAAAAGAAATAGGACCGGATCATGACAAAATCTTTGAAGTGACCGTTTCTATCAGCAGCAAAATTGTCGGCAAAGGAAAAGGCAAAAACAAGAAAGAAGGGGAGCAGGAAGCCGCCAGAGAAGCCCTTGAAAACCTTAATGTAAAGCAATAAAACCTCCGCAAACCCATTCCACTAACTCTACCCTATCCGTTATGACACATCACAAACATTTTTATTTTATACTTTTAAAGATATATCCAATTATATTTTCTGCTACCGGTTTTTGGGAAGTAAAAAAAGATAGTAAACTATCGCCCCTTTTGAACTTATCATAGGGAGGGTTTTGAGACATTTTTAAAACCCGCCTCTTTTTGTATTTGAAAGTTTATTTTGATTTAAAAAAATATTATAATCTCAGACGATCAGTATAAATCAGTGTCAAATTAAATTTTTTGAGTTCCCCATGAAACCTTTTATTATTCCTGTTTTTATTCCTATTTACGGTTGTCCTAATAAGTGCATTTATTGTGATCAGAATATTTCAATCGGACAACAGTCTTTACCGACACCTAATGATGTAGCAAGTATTGTTGACGAACATTTGAAGACGGCTTCTTTTCATTCAAAACCTCGTCGCTATACACAGGTTGCATTTTATGGAGGTACTTTTACAGGTCTTTCTTTTAACACGCAGGGAAATTATCTCAAAACAATCGCTCCCTATTTGAAAAATAAAAAAGTTCAGAGTATTCGTTTATCAACCCGGCCTGACTACATAAACCAGCAAAATCTCAATCTCTTAAAATCTTTCTCCGTAAAAACGATTGAACTGGGTGTGCAATCCATGGATGACGAAGTATTAAAGCTGTCTCAACGCGGATACACTTCGCAAAAAGTGGAAGAGTCAGCGAGGCTTATCAAAGAGAATGGATTGGAATTAGGAATTCAATTAATGCCGGGCCTGCCGGGAGATACGGAAAATAAAATAATTAAAACATCTGAACAGATATGTAAAATCAAACCTGATTTTTTGCGAATTTATCCTACGGTGGTAATTAAAAATACCTTACTTCAAAAACTCTACTTGAAAGGAGAATATACCACCCTCTCCCTCAAACAGGCCATTAGTATCTGTAAAAAAATGCTCTTGCTCTTTCAATACAACCACATCCCTGTTATTAGAATTGGGATTCAACCAACTAAAACATTATTAAAACCGGGAGCAATTGTTGCCGGGCCTTTCCATCCAGCGTTCAGGGAGTTGGTTTTATCAAGCATTCTTTATGACCGCCTTTTTGTTTCTATTAAAAAAAATTTAACATTAAAAACTTTTACATTTTTTGTCCACCCATCTGAGCTATCAACATTTATGGGGAATAAAAAAGAGAATGTAAAAAAATTAAAAAAAGATTTTCCCGGTTTTGATATTCAGTTTCGACAAGATGAGGGGGTTCAATGTGGAAAATTTGAACTTTCAAATTCCCTTGGCTAACTAAGCATTCAACTATCAGCATTCAGCTAAAATAAGTGCATTACAAATTAAAAAAATCTGCAATCTAAAATCTGAAATTTATAGCCTACTCCTCTGAACCCCTCTTTTATTCGCTGATAACTGCTTTTTTTTCTCCTTCTTTTACTTTACCAATTATCGTTACTGGAAAACCTTGTGAATTGAGCTTACTTACAATTACGTTTGTTTCATTTTGACTCACCATTAAAACCAGTCCAATACCCATGTTAAAAGTTTTGAACATATCATCTTCCGGCACATTTCCATACCGCTGTATTAATTGAAAAATGGTTGGTATATTCCAGGAGTCTTTTGAAACCATTACCTGACAGTTTTCCGGCAATACTCTGAGGATATTATCCACAAGCCCCCCTCCGGTTATATGGGCAATTCCCTTAATATCAAACTCATCAAGGAGAGATAAAACCGGTTTGGTATAGTTTATATGGGGTTTTAAAAGAATTTCCCCGAGGGTGCATTCAAGCTCTTGCATATATTGATCTACTTTAAGTTTTTTTATATTGAAAAGTACATTTCTGGCCAGAGAAAAACCATTGGTATGGAGTCCACTGGAAGCCAACCCCAGCACATCATTACCCGGCGCAATTTTTGAACCGTCAACAATTTTATCTTTTTCCACTACTCCGGCGACCACACCGACAAGGTCATACTCGCCTTCCTTATAAACTCCCGGTAGTTCGGCTAATTCTCCACCCATTAAAGGAAGACCAGCCTCCCTGCAGCCCTCGCAAATTCCATCAACAACCTCTTGGATATGATTCGGGTCTAATTTATCCACTGCTATATAATCCAAAAAAGTAATGGGCTTGGCCCCCTGACACAACACATCATTGCAGCTATGGGCAACCATGTCCATACCGATAGTTTTGTGAAAGTTTGCCATGTTAGCAACAATAAGCTTGGTACCAACACTGTCGATGCTTTGCACAAGCACGGGATTTTTGTAAGTTTTAGTAATATCCGACAGATCGTACATTGCTCCAAAAGTACCGATCCCTGTAAGAACGGAAGAATTAAAGGTAGAGTGGATATTTTTCTTTACCCTTTTTATACTTTCATTGCCAGCATCAATATCTACACCGGAATCTTTGTAGGTCGTGTCTTTGCTCATAGTTTTAGCATCCCTGCTCACTCGAGGTTGTGCTTGAAGATAAATTGCAAGTTGGTTTCAAAGCCTGCCCTTAGAAACGAATGGGTTTAACTTAAAACCAACAAAGGTTTAGTTATTGATTATGATATAATATCCCGTCATGAAAATAAACATTCTTATTGTTGAGAATGACGCTTTAATAATAAAAGTTCTTGCTGATTTTTTATCTAAAGACATTAGGTTCAATGTGTTAACCGCTTTGAACGGCAAAGCGGCTCTTGAAATTGTTGAAAAGCACAAGGTCGAACTAGTTATTTCCGATCTGAAAATGCCGGAGATGAACGGCATTGAATTATTGTCAACCCTCCGCAAAAATTTACCGGAGATAAAAGCCATCATATTAACCGGTCATAGCGATATTGATTCTTATATTGAGACTATGGAATTAGGCGCCTTTGAATATCTGAATAAACCGGTTGATTTGCATTTGCTAAAAGAAGTAATTGATAAATTGTTGTAATGTGTGCGTCCAGAAGTAAGCTATCGGCAGGGAAAAATAAAAACAGCAGCTTGTGCTTAAATAATTTTTAGGTGCAATTATCATTTATAACATGTACTCTTTTTTATTTGCTGAAAACCGTAAGTGGCTACTGTTAATTGACCTATCCTTTAATAACACCTATTGGTTTGAGTTTGGCTACTTTCTTTGATATCCCTGCGTGATGAACCACGTTCACAACTTCAGTAACATCTTTATAAGCTTCCGGCATCTCTTCCTTTAAGGTAGCCCTTCCAGTCGCTTTCACAAAAATACCTTTATCTTCCAGCTCGCGTTCTATAGCTCTTCCTTTGGCCTTTTTTTTCGCCGCATGGCGGCTTAGGCAACGACCGGCTCCATGACACGTGCTTCCAAAACTTTCTTCCATTGCCTTTTCCGTGCCAACCAGAACGTAAGAATTTCTTCCCATATCACCCGGGATAATCACCGGTTGCCCTATTTTTTTATACGCTTCGGGTAGTTCCTCATGTCCGGGAGGAAAAGCCCTTGTTGCTCCTTTTCTGTGAACGGCTAGTTTCATCTTTTTCCCTTCAACCGTATGTTCTTCAACTTTTATAATATTATGAGCCACATCATAAACCAGAGATATCCCCAGGTCTTTGGGGTTTATTTTTAATGTTTCTAAAAAAATCTGAACAGCCATGCCCATCAAGCACTGGCGGTTGGCCCAGGCAAAATTCGCTGCTGCTTTCATTGCCGCCAGATAGTCTTCCCCCTCTTTTGAATAAAAAGGAACGCAGGCCAACTGACGGTCAGGAAGCTTAATACCATAACGGTGGATGGCTTTATTCATTACCTCCAGGTAATCGGTACAGATTTGATGCCCAAATCCACGGGAACCGGTATGGATCATCACTGTTACCTGGTTTTCCTCTAATCCCATTGCTACTGCGGCCTCTCGATCGAATATCTCTTCAACCACCTGAATTTCCAGAAAGTGGTTCCCTGACCCTAACGTCCCTATCTGTTTTTGTCCTCTTTCAAAAGCGCGCCGGCTGACTTTTTCTGGATTAGCCCCTTTTAGACAGCCGCTTGCTTCAATGAAATCCAAGTTTTCCTCTTCTCCGTAGCCCTGTTTCACTGCCCATTCAGCGCCTTTAACTGACACACGTTCTTCGTCGCGCGGGCTCAAATGGATTTTCCCCCTGGAACCAATGCCTGTCGGTATTTTATAAAAGAGGTTTTGAACCAGGGGTTTGAGCCATTTTGTTATATCCTTTTCGTACAGGTTGCTTCGAAGCAATCGAACACCGCAGTTAATGTCATAGCCTGTCCCGCCCGGAGAAACGATCCCATCGCTTAAACTTGTCGCCACTACACCACCTATAGGTAAACCGTACCCGAAGTGTATATCCGGCATTGCCATAGATGCTTTAACGATTCCAGGTAAAGTTGCCCCGTTGGCAACCTGGATACCAGAATTATCTTTTTTGATCGCTTCGATAAGTTTCTTATCGGCAAAAATTTTACCGGGAACCCGCATCCCTTCCACGTTTCCTTTAGGGATTTCCCATCTATATTCATCCAATTGTTTAAATTCAATAACCATAAATGTGCCTAAGTCTTTTAAGAATCAAAATAAATTCCAAACTGTACTGAATTATTCCATGTACTACCGGCCTCATCTTTATTTTTTTCATCATAAGCTCCGTAAAGCCTTACCGGGTGAGAAAGAAAATCTTTCGACAATGAAAAAACTTCGCTGCCACCCTCAAAAAAAAATGGGGTTTACGTGAGGAAAAGTATGAACCACAGCGCCTCCCCCTCCATAAAATCTTGCAAAATCATTATAGTCATACGAGAGAGTGAGGCGAAAATATTCTCGACTATATGAAAACCAGCCCCTTTCATCAGTCAGAGAATCTTTCAGGTGGGCGCTGGCATTGGTAAATTCCAGTCGTTGAGAAAACTTCCTTATAGAGTGGCTTATAAAAGTGCCATACTGCCAGTCGTTTGCTCTCATGGGAAAAGCTCCGCTGCCGTAATCCAGCAGGGCATAAGCAGCGCCATGCACCCCCCAACTTATTCGTTCCCTGCTGAAAAGTTTCCATTGAAACAAGTCAATAGACTGGCCAAAGGTGCCTCCGAACTGGTTCTTGTTTATTAAAATAAAAAAACCTGTTTGCGATTCACGAAGATCCGCTATATGAGGAGCAAACAAAGTGCGGGAAGGTAAAAATTTCCAGCTTTTCTCAGCCGAAAAAGAAGGCCCCGGCATGAGTAAATATGCAAAAATTAATCCGCAAATCACAAACTTTTTTCTTAATAATATTTTCATTTATTTATTTGCAGCTCACGGTTTTGGCGGGTGTCGGGGATCGACCGTCTGGGGTCAGAAAAAAACTAACTGCGCCAGCTCCAGTTCGCTAATCCCTGACTGCTGGCCGCCGAAAGCTAAAATTTAATTAGTGGTAAATTTATTTTGGTTTATAGTACGCCGCATTATCGTGTAAGTCATTTTCTGCCGGTTCCTTTTAATTGGAAAATCCCGTCTAAAAAACCTGTTTTTACTTCTTTAATTTTTAAAATGTTAAAGTGTTTTCCGAATACCCTGCGCAGTTCAGCTCTAGTTAAAAATCGGTCATAATGGTTCTTGTGCACTACATAGCCGCGTTTATATAATTTGCCATTGGCGTGTTTGAATTTTCTGGAAAAGCAGGAAAGGATCATGTACCCTCCTGGTACGAGCATAGATTGAAGCATGTTAAGATAGGTAGCGGTATCCTTTCTCCTGATGTGGTGAAATACACCGAAATCAATGAGAACATCGAATGAGCAAGGTTTTAAGGGAATGCAAAATACATCCCCCCTCACATAAAGGAGTCCTCGCTTTCTTTTTCCCATTGCCTGTTGAATCGCTTGTTCCTGGTACTCCAGTCCTAAGACTTTAAAACCCTCCCTGCTAAGAAAAATGGAATTCCTCCCCTCCCCTGATCCAATATCCAACGCATGCTTAAGTTTTAGCTTTGGTTTTATCTTTTTAATCGTTCTTACAAGCTCGGAACTGGGCGACCCGTCACCTGTCCACTGTGGGTCGCCTTCTTCATATGCTTTTTGGAAAAACTTATGCTGGTTTTTATAGTGTTTTTGATTAACAAGACTTAACATATTCTCAATCCCTACTGTCCTAATTCAAGCATAAACTGCTCTTGAAGTCAATCATCCGTATTCTTTTGAAAACAAATGAATCCACCACTGAACCAGGCTAAAATTTTTGCGTTCTCTCTGTCTTTGCGGTTAATATTAAGCGAAATAATGAATACTTTAATTCTCCCCAATTCACACAGCCTGATTGAAGAGATTGTCTCCAACCTTACTAACTCTGGAAAAGACTTTTCAGATTATCTCATTGTTTTTCCCGGTAAGAGGCCTTCCCATTTCATAAGAAAAGCCCTGGCTCAAAGAGAAAAGGGAAGCCTCATACCGCCTATTATTTTTTCTATTGATGCATTTATTGATCATGTTTTTGAAAAAGAATTTAGTCTTTTTGAAAAAAAAATAGAACCCATAGACAGCGTTGCAATATTGTTTAAGCTTCACAAAATGGCTTCAAAACCTTTAGGAGGAAAGAGTTTTATCTCGGCGGACAGTTTCTTTCCCATTGGCCTGAAAATTTTTAACACTCTTGAAGAACTTTATATCGAGGGGATTGAACATCAAAGAGTCAGAGAAATTGAAAATATTTCCAGCAAAATAATTCCAGAGCAGTCCGCAGGCACGCTTCAATCAATATCGTATTTTTACGATGAATTTTATAAAGAGTTAAAAAGACAACAATACTCCACAAGGTCGTTTCGATACAGGGCTGTTTCGGAAAAAATTAATTTCATAGATTTATCACGGCTTAAAAAAATTATTTTTGCCGGATTTTTCGCTCTGACACATTCCGAACGTAACCTGTTTAATAAGATTTCAAGCTGGGATAATTCCCTGTTTATCTTTCAGGAGGGAGCAGGGTTGGAAGAAAAACTTCGAGCATTGGATTTGAACTATGACAACATAAAGCGGAGAGGTTCCGCAACCGAATGGAGCTTCCGCTCCGGTGAGCAAACTAAAAAAACTTGCTCAAAAAACGATCATTTACATAGTAATAGTATAGAACGTACGAGTACCTCAAAAAAGAGGGAGAAGCGTAAAGAAGCTGATTTCTTTTTTTATCAAAGCCCTGACACTCATGGCCAGGTTTTTGGATTAAGCAGAATTATAAAAACCCATCTGGAAAAAAATATTATTCCCGGTGAGAATACCGTTTTTGTTCTCCCCTCCTCCGAAACATTATTTCCCTTATTCCACCAAACCCTTCCCCTTCTGGATAAAGACGATTACAACATCTCCATGGGTTATCCCCTACACAGGACACCTGTATTCGGTTTTTTTAATAATCTCATGAACCTGCTGACCTCTATGGAAGGGGACCTCTTCTATACACCCGACTATCTGAAATTTATTCTCCACCCTTACACAAAAAATATATTTTTTAACAAAAGAGCGGATGTTTCGAGAATAATGTTTCACTCTCTTGAAAGCAAATTTGCCGACAAAAGAACAAAAACACTTATCAGCCTACATGAGATAGAAGAAGACAATATTCTCTTCGATGTAATCTCTAAAAAGTTGACAGGAACAAACGCTAGCATAGATATAGATATTAACGTAGACATTCTGAAAGAGCATCTTAAATTTATACATCGAAATACTATTTGCAAGTTCCGGACTTTTGAGAATATAAAGGATTTTTCCTTAAAAAGCACTGAAATCCTCACTTACATATACAGAAACAGCACTGCGCGGCTCCATCCTTTTTTCTACCCTTTTTACGAAGAATTTATCAAATCTTTCGATTCCATATCCGGGTCTCTTTTAAAAGATATGTCCTTTAATGAGACAACCGGTTATTTCAATTTCTTCAGGAAATATATCATGATCTGCAGGACACCTTTTGAAGGAACACCTGTAAAAGGGTTACAGGTTCTTGGATTCCTTGAAACAAGAAACCTGAGGTTTAGCAGAGTCTTTATATTAGACGCCAATGAAGAGGTACTGCCAAATGCCGGGAAGGAAGATTCCCTGCTTCCGTATAAAGTCAGGGAAATGCTGGGTATCCCAACATACAGAGACAGGGAAAAACTTTCTGCCTATTATTTCGATACCCTGATAAAGGGCGCAAAAGAAGTACATATCTTTTTTGTCGAAAAGAATAAAAAGGAAAAAAGCAGGTTTGTGGAAAAATTAATTTGGCAAAAACAGAAAAAAGATAAGAAAACAGACTCTAAAGATTATATAAAATCCATTAACTATAAAGTGAAGCTACATAGCAGAGACCCGTTTCCTGCAAGAAAAACCAATGAGATAATAACGTTTTTGCTGAATTATACATATAGCGCCACCTCGCTTGATGTCTACTTGAGATGCCCTTTGATGTTTTACTACCAGTATGTCCTGAATCTTGGGGAAAAGAAGCTAGTTACCGGTGAAATAGAAAAGGCTGAGATAGGAACCTTTGTCCACAAACTCCTTAAAACATACTTTCAAAACAAAAAAGGCAAGCTACTGGATAAAAAAGACATAAATTTTGATGAAATGGATGAACTTGCAGACAGGCTTTTTAAGGAAGATTTTGGCAAAGAACTTTCAGGAACCGCGTATCTTGTAAATATCCAGGTTAAAAAAAGGATGAAAGAGTTTTTAGAAAAATATCAAATTCCCCTGCTTGAAAAAAATAAAATTGAGATCATCGAGCTTGAACATAAACTCAAAACTTCTATCCATTCTTTTAATCTCAAAGGCAGTTTGGACAGGATTGAAAAAAGAAGTGGAAAAATTTATGTTATAGATTATAAGACTTCAGCAAATGATCAATACCTGAAAATCAACTTTAGAAAGCTCGATCCCGCGGACAGGAATAACTGGAGTGATTCGATCGGCAGCCTCCAGCTCCCCTTTTATCTAACCCTCTTTACTGCAAAAACAGGGAGGACTGTTGAAAACACAAACGGAGCATTTCTAACTTTGGGCAGGGTGGCAATGGATGAGAAAACCGAGATACCTCTCTTTCAATCGCTAGAAGAGGCTTCAAATTATTTTCCTATATTGCAAAATATTATTTTTAAACTTCTTCATGAAATCGTAAATCCGGACATTCCCTTTGAGCCTGTTTTGAAGAGGGACAAGACCTGTTCTACATGCTTGTTCCATCACATCTGCGGGGCATAATAAATCTTAACCACGAAGCACATTAAAAGACAACTACCCCTGCCCCCTCCTTTCTAGTGGGGAATATGATTAATTAAAAAAGTTTAAAAGCGCCAAACTTAACCAGGGAAAATAGGTAATAATGATAAGGCCGATAAGGCGCAGTCCTAAAAAAGGAATCACCGCTCTGTATAGTTCAACAACCGGTTTGTTAAACCGGGAGCTGGCTATAAACAGATTGATCCCAACCGGTGGGGTAGAATAACCTATTTCCAGGTTAGTTAGAAAAATAATCCCGAGATGCACCATGTCCACTCCAAAGCTTTGAGCAATAGGCACAACCAGCGGAACCACCACGATGATCGCGGAAAATATATCCATCATACAGCCGACGATCAGCAGAAAGATGTTCAGTAGCATTAGAAACGTTAATTTACTGTTGATATGATTTTCCATGAAGGCTAAGATTTTCATCGGGATCTCTTCGTCAATAAGGTAATTAGTCAAGCCCATAGCCATCCCCAGGATAATAAGAATCCCTCCTATCAGTATCATGCTCTCTTTCATGATGCGTGGAACATCTTTAAACAAATGGAGGTCTTTGTAAATCACGACTTCTGTTAACAAAGTGTACAATGCTGCTACGGCAGCAGCTTCTGTTACTGTGAATATCCCGCCGTATATTCCAACTAAAATGATCAGAGGCAGTGGTATTTCCCAGCTTGCTTCTTTAGAGGCAATGAAGACTTCTTTAAAATTAAACACGCTTTTTAACGGTTGAGAAACCTGAGCAACTTTTATGTTGTAAGCAGAAATAATCAGGATCATCAAAATACCGGGGATAATCCCTGCAATAAAGAGTTTATCCACGTTGGTTTTAGAAACCAGCCCGTATAATATTAATGGCAGACTTGGAGGAAATAGAAGCCCTAGACTCCCTGATGATGTCATAAGACCCAAAGAAAATTTATTTGGATATTTTTCTTTCAATAAAATCGGAAATAAAAGTCCTCCCAGGGCAATGATGGTTACGCCTGACGCGCCGGTAAAGGCGGTAAAGAAGGCGCAGGATACAAGAACAATTATTGAAGTGCCGCCGGCTAAATGGCCGAATAATGCCCTGTTTAAATTCATCAACCGCTTCGGAGCGTTACTTTCGGCTAACAGATAACCAGTAAAGGTAAAGAGTGGAATAGCCAGAAGTGTCGGGGCAGAGGCCATCCTGTACATTTCAATCATAATGGCGGAACTGTCAATCTCTATGCCGTGAAAAGCCAGGAGAGCAATGGCGGAAATGATAATGAAAAGAGGAGTTCCAAGAAGCGCAAGAAGGATAAAAATGAGAATCCAAATGATCATTGAAATTTTTCTTTAACAAAATGCTTTGCTGATAATAATAAAGGGTTGGGTGTCAGGGTGTGGTGGTCAGAAACAAACCGTTAAATCTATTCTGATCCCTGGTCCCGGATCCCTGACCCCTGAAACATTTTCACTACCTCTGAAATGGCTTTAAGATAAAAGCGAAAAGTAATGATAATAAATGTAACCGGCAACACAATAAGAAAATACCATGTGGAAACGCCTGAGAATAATTCACTGCCAGCCATTTTCTCATCCATCATGAATACCCAGGAAGCCCGCGTTAAAAAACAACAGATTGAGCCAGAAATCGCATTAATTAAAATTTTTCGAAAAGCATTTAACTTTTTGTTAAAAAAGCGGGATAAAATATCTATACTGATATGTTTTTCATACCTGGTCGTTAACGCGGCCCCAATAAAGGCTATCCATAAAACCAGATGCCGCAAGAAAATATCTGCCCATGGGATTCCTTCGGAAAATATGTTTCTAAAAACAACCTGAAGGAAGGAAAAAATAACCATTGAGGAAAGAATCAAAATTAGAAGAAATTCTTCAATCCTGGCTAAATAGGAGTCAAGCCGAAGGGTCAACTGGATGAGATTAAATGGCCGGCGCATGTTTTTAATTTTAGGTTTAAGATTTTAAACTTACTGATTGTGTAATAATAGAGGTTCACCACGTCAGCTTTTTCTGCCACAAAGTCACATTTTTTCTTAGTGTCTTGGCGACATGGTGGCCTGAATTACTAATTACTGTTTCTAAAAGAATTCAAAGATGAAATAATTTTTTCTAACAAGTCTCGTGAGTAAAGCTTATCTACGAGATTATCTCTTACTATTTTCCCTGCTTTTGAAAATGCTTTTAGGTCTCTTCCTTCCGGTTTTTCTACCAGGGTGATAGCTGCTTCTTTCATGACCTGAATAGACTTGTCGTTATCTATTCGCGTTAAGCTTATTAAGCGGGAAAAATGTTTTTTGGATAAATTCATAAGAAGATTTTTTAAATCGGACGGGAGTTGATTAAATAATTTATTAGATATTAAAACTGCTCCGGAAGAATTGGCAAGTGGGTACATGCTTATAAATTTTATTTTAGTAAACCATTGCAGAGAAATAGCGGCTAATGGAGAACCATAAACAGTATCAATGAGTCCTGTTTGCAGAGAAATCAACACATCTGTAACGGACAAAGGGTAAGGTGATAGGCCTAAAGCCTTAATCATTTCGTTTGCCAGTGGATCACCTTCCCACATCCACATTTTTATCCCAGCCATATCACTTATAGTAGAAATGGGTTTATTAGAAAATATGTGAACCGGGCCTACTTCTACCCAGCCAAGGGACGTATAGCCTTTTTTATGAAAAACATTGGAGAAATATTCAAAATAAGTATTATAAATATGGTCAATTTCTTCACGGTTATTAAACAGAAAAGGGAGGTCCAGAACCCTAACTTCCGGCACTATTTGCCCTATTCCAACACCGGAAAAACCACCTGCATGAAGTTGTCCTATCCTTATTTTTCTGATAACATCTTTTTCATCCCCTGAAACACCACCAGCATAAAATTTGAATTTTATACGATTATTGCTCTTTTCCCGAATTTCCTTATCCAGCTCTCTCATAACATTCATCCATGTAGACCCTTCAGGTGCAAGAGTAGCAAATTTGATAGTATATGGTGTTGAATTGCCATCTTTTGCCAGAGCAAAACCGTTTATAAATAAAGCAGCAATAAAAAACGAAGTAATTTTTGTTTTAATATTCATGTTGTGCATTAACAAAAATGATAGATTTTTCGGATAATGATGTCAAAAAAAAATTTGACCCTTTTATTGCCTAAGTTTATACTGAAAATTTTTGAGCAGTACCCTCTTTACTGCCTAGAGTTTGTTTTAGCTGTCTAATGATAAAATACCGAAATATTTTCTCTATCTTAATTATCCTTTCTATTGCTTTCCTGTCTTATTTTAATACCTTTACTAATAGTTTCCACTTTGATGATTTCAAATATATTGTTAATAACGAAGGATTAAAAGAAGATTTTCAGCATGTTTTTTTGTCTTACTTGTGTTTTCCTACTTGCCACGATATTCTTTCCAATCTTTCAAACCGGCCTATAATCTTTTATACCCTGCACTTAAATCATTCTCTTGGTGGATTTAACGTATTCGGTTTTCATGTTGTAAACCTGACAGTTCACATAATAACCTGTTTGCTAATATTTTTATTTGCGAAAGAGATACTATCCATTAATCGATTTTTAAAAACAAGCGACCAATCCAAGAACAAATTGAATATTCCATTAATATCCGCATTACTGTTTGCGGTTCATCCCATGAATACCCAAGTCATCACTTACATAACCGGCAGGACTACATCCATAGCTGTTTGTTTTTACATGGCTTCTTTTTTGTTTTTTATTAAAGGTGTCAGGCAAAACCTACCCTGGAAGATATTATTTTATGCTTTGTCAATTGTTTTCTTGATAATGGGTTACGGCTCAAAAATGATTATATTGACCGTTCCTGTTATGTTTATTATTTACTATTTGTTTTTTACCCCGTTAAAATCAATTTTTTTTAAACGTTTTTTTGAGAGTATATTTATAAGGATTATCATTCAAACTATAGTCATAACAAGCCCTTTTATTTTAATATTCATATCTAGTCATCTAAATATTTTAAGTTTTTTTCGTATGGACTTCGGGTTCTTGCAAAAACTATTCGATCCTATCCAAATCAAACTAATGCATATAGACAGCATGGCAAAGGACAATTTGAGCATGACGATTTATTTACTAACGGAATTCAAAGTAATCGTTTTTTATTATATTAAAATGATTTTCTTCCCCTTTAACCAGAATATTGATCCTGATTTTCCTGTTGCCCATGGAATAACAGATTCAGGAGTGGCTTTATCTTTAGGCGTTATTCTTTTATGTCTTTTTGCCGGAATATATTTTTATAAAAATAATCGGATAATTGCGTTTGGGATTTTTTGGTTTTTTATCACTCTGCTCCCGACCTCCAGCATTTTACCATTGCGTGATATGATAACAGAGCACCGACTGTACCTTCCATTAGCAGGATTTATCTTGACAATTCCATTATGTCTAAATCAGTTCATTATCAGATACAAAAAAAGTTCTTTTAAACAACTCGCTTATTTTATTCTTCCTGTTTTCCTTCTTATTATTGTGTTTTCTGTATTAACTGTTAAGCGCAATTTTGTCTGGAAAAACGAAAAAAGTCTGTGGTCTGACGCGGCTGAGAAGTCCCCTCGACTGCCAAGACCATTAAATAATCTTGCAGAAGCTTATGATAAAGAGGGACTGGCCTATGATAATAAAAAAAATTATAAAAAAGCGATTGAATTCTTAAAAAAAGCAATTGCCATTTCTCCAACCGGTTATAAGTATTATAATAACCTGGGAAAAATCTATGGCAGGCTTGGAGAGTTTGAACTAGCTACAAAGAATCTTAAGCTGGCATTGAAATATAACCCCGATTATCCTTTTGCCCATTACAACTTTGGAAAGGTCTATGAATTAAGAGGAATGCTGGATAATGCGATTGAAGAATATTCAACAGCCTTTAAACAAACAAAAGATGTCTATGGGAAGAAATATTTTTTTGAAGCTTGCTTTAACCTCGCAAATGTCTATGACAAAAAGGGAGAATATAAAAAAGCTTTAGATACATATCTTAATTGCAGGAAGTTGAAACCCTCCTTTCCTAAAATTTACTTTGCAATTGGAAATATTTTTATTAAAACAGGGAATTTAGATGAGGCATTTAAATATTATTCTCGCGCCGTGGGATTAGATAGGAATTATCATCTGGCTAAAATCGCCGTTGCTAATGTTTTCGTTATGAAGGGTAAATTCAGCAAAGCTATAGAGATTTACCAGCAGGTTATCAAATCTGATCCAAGTAATTTTAATGTTCATAATAATCTTGGATTGGTATTTTTGCAGCAGATGAACGATCCTGCTCAGGCTGCCTATCATTTAAAAAAATCGTTGGATATCAGCCCTGATCAGCAAAAAGCAGTTTTGTTAAGAGAGTTGATTAAGAATATAAATAAAGATACATAAAAAAAGAAGTTCGCCTCACCACAAAGTACGCTGCCCTTCTAGCAAGTTAAGGGTAACACAGGCTGTCATGGTGAACCTGTCGAACCATGCAATTTCTGAGGTGAAATTCTTACCCCATAGCAGTAACTGATACGAAAGCCTGGATACCTTTTCCCTGACCGAATGAAGTAAGGCCTTCGCCGCTTGTAGCCGTAACTCCTACATCATCGGTTTTTATATTAAGAATTTCCGCTATTCGAGAGCGCATTTGACCAATGTGAGAAACTATTTTCGGAACAAAACATTCTATCACTATTGACACATGCGTGATTTTATAGTTTTTTAATGTTTTCAGGGCTTCTTTAACATATAAAGCACTATCAGTTATTCCCTGTTCACGACACATCTTATCAGCATAAGGCCCAATTATTATTTCGCCGCTGATACCAGATATTGCATTACAAAGAGCGTGGAGGACAACATCAGCGTCACTATTGCCCAGTAATGACAATTCAGAGGGAATTTCAACCCCACCTAAAATTAGAGGTCTGTTAGTGTCATCTCCCTCTAAACGATGGCTGTCTTGGCCTATTCCTATTTTAACCCGCATTTTCCCTCCTAATTCCTAATAAATAAGATTCAGCCACTAACTGAGCGAACAAAACGAAAAGTATTTATATACTATGCAATGGAATTATAGCAATAACAATGAAATTTTATTGTGGTTTTAGTGATCTTTGTGGCTTCTTTTTTTAAGAATTGCTGATAAATATTTGATTAACTGTTAAATCTTTTTTATCATCGGTTCTTTAAAAGTAATTAAAATCTTATGTTTAGAAAATCAATATTTTTTCCGATAACTTATTAATAGAAGAAAACTATTGAAGCTCCCCGTAGCTTGCTACGGGAAATGTGCTCGCTAAACACTTTCATTACAACTATAACTCTGCAAAACCTTCTTTTTTTAGAAATATTTTTGGTTGTGGCTTTTCCTCTTTATTTTAGATAGGATTATAATTTCAACAAAATGTTAGGTTTAATTTCAAAAATGCTTTTTTTTAATTTACCATTAAAAACATTAAAAACTACTGTTTGTTTATTTATTGTTTTCGCCATAGTTCTTTTGTTTTCTCATGCAGGGTTCGCTCAAGAACCGGTAGAAATTACTGCTGATCATTTAGAGATGACGAACGAAAAAGATAGGGTTATTGGCAAAGGAAATGTAACTGTTTACCATAAAGGCATGAATGTTAAAGCCGAAAAAATCATGGTAAATTCAAAAACCGGTAAAGGGGTGGCCTCCGGCTCTGTTAAAATAAAAGATAAAACAAGTAATATTACAGGGGATAAAGCTTTTTTTAACATGAATTCAAAAAAAGGCGAGATTTTTAATGCAAAAGGTCATTTTGATTCTGAATATCTTTTTACCGGAGAGAGAATTAAAAAAGAAGGCGAAGATCATTATAAAATTTATAACGGGAGCCTAACAACTTGTGTCGGGGATGAGCCGGCATGGATTTTTAAATGCGACTATGCCGATTTGACTCTCAATGAATACGCCATTCTAAAAAACCCTTCATTCTGGATAAAAAACACCCCATTCTTTTATCTTCCCTATGGAGTCATTCCGTTGAAGACAAAACGTGCCAGCGGATTTTTGTTTCCAAATATAGGTTCCAGCAACAGGGATGGTTTTTTTATGAATAATAGCTTTTTCTGGGCCATTAATGAGCAGATGGATGCAACGGTATATCTAGACTATTTGTCCAAAAAGGGTTTTCGACCCGGCCTGGAATTTCGTTATACGCCAACCAAAAATATAAAAGGTCAATGGTATGGCACATATTTAAAAGAAAAAAATACGGATCGTGAATTTTGGAAATTGAATGTAGACCACAAACAGGAATTTGATTATGGAATTATGGCTAAAGCAAAAGCGGACATGTTAAGTGATAATAACTATGATAAGGAATATAGCGATTTAACGGACGACAGAACGCGCCGGATTACGGATTCTCACTTGAACTTATCAAAAAACTGGGAAAACCGTTCATTGGAAGTTTTAAGCCGTTATCGAAAGAGTATCGAATTTGACAGGGAAGAAAAGTACAGTCTTTTGCCACAAGTCACTTTCACAAACCAAAGAGTAAAAATACGAAAGACACCCTTGTATTTTAATATGGAATCTTCTTATACGGGAATTGACAACGAAATTGGGTCTGCGAGTAATGATGTTCAGCGGTTCAACATTCATCCACAGTTGTCTCTCCCTTTTACCTCTTTACCCTGGATGACATTTACCCCGACTATTGGATTTAGCGAAACATATTATAGCAGCGGCAAAGACAGCAATGATAATAAAACAAGTGCATTTTCAAGAGAATTGTATGACATATCCATGATTTTTGAAGGACCAAAATTCTTTAAGATATTCAACTATAATAATTCTGTTGTTCCGAAGGTGAAGCATCTTATTGAACCGAGAATAACTTATAAATATATTCCTGATCTGGATAGTGATGACAGAGATAAAATTACGGTTTTTGACGGTATCGATAATATTGCCCCCTTAAGCATTGTGGAATTTTCCTTAACCAATCGATTTCTCAAAAAATTAAGGCTAGACAAAGATTCTTTTATAACTGAAGAAGCCATCCTGTTTGAAATCAGTCAGAGTTATGATTTCCGTGAAGCCACGAAGGCATTATCCGCGGGAACCGAACGACGTCCTTATTCTGATGTTCGATGGGACATTGACAGTCACATCTGGACGCCCCTTCACTTAAACTTCGATGGAACTTTCGATGTTTATGATAGTCTTTTAAAGACCGCAAATGTTGAATTAGGAATACATCCGGGAAGTTCTTGGTCCCTGTATTTTGAAAGACGTTATATAAGAGATCAGTCCACCTTTATCCTGGGGTCACTGGGACTGGATTTAAAAAAAGGATGGAGGGCTAAATACAGCGCCCGCTATGACGAATTAAATAACGAATTCATAGAAAATGATTTTAGTTTAAAATATTCCGCGCAATGTTGGGACATCTCTTTTGATTTTATAAACCGAAACAATCATATTAACGGAGACAAACAAAGAGAAAATAAGTTTTTCTTTTTATTTACTCTTAAAGGAATAGGGTCTATCGGCAAAAAGATATCCGAAGAACTTCTGCATAAAAACCTGTAAGTATTATGAACATAAAATTGGTAGATCTTAATCTCCAGTATCAAAACATTAAAAATGAAATTGACGCTGCAGTCCACGGGGTTCTGGATAGCGGGCAATTCATTTTAGGGCCTGATGTAACTGCTCTTGAAAAAGAAGCGGCGCAGTATTTGAATGTTAATTATGCTATTGGAGTGGCCTCTGGAACTGACGCCCTCCACCTTGCTCTTTTGGCCTGCGGAATCTGTTCCGGAGATGAAGTCATTACCACCCCATTTACTTTTATTGCCACATGTGAGGCTATCACATACTGCGGAGCTGTTCCGGTTTTTGTTGATATCGATCCCAAAACATTTAATATTAATCCGGTAAAAGTTGAGGAGAAAATTTCAAAAAAGACTAAAGCAATTATTCCCATTCATATGTACGGGCAGGCAGCTGAGATGGAACCAATTTTAGAAATTGCCAAAAAATTCCAGTTAAAAGTAGTTGAAGATGTTGCTCAGGCTTTTGGGGGAGAATATAAAAATAAAAAACTGGGAACTTTCGGAGACGCGGGTTGTACAAGTTTTTTCCCGTCAAAAAATCTTGGCGCTTACGGTGATGGGGGAATGGTTTTTACCAACGACGAAAAAATAGCTGATAAGGTTAAAATATTAAGAGTTCATGGGAGTAAAGAAAAATACTTCCACGATTTGATTGGCTTTAACAGCCGGCTTGACACCCTTCAAGCCGCTATAGTAAGAGTGAAGTTGAAGTATATTGATCAATGGAACAACATGAGAATCGAACATGCAGAACAGCGGTATAATAAGCTTCTCTCCAACTGCAACGTTGTAACTCCTTATACAGAGCATTACAACAAACACGTATATCATCTCTATACAATTTTGATAAACAACCGGGAAGGGTGCCGGAAATTTTTAAATAACCGCGGCATATCTTCTGCCATTCATTATCCCATTCCAATCCATCTGCAGAAATCTTTCGAGTATTTAGGGTTTTCGGCAGAAGATTTTCCGGTAAGCAGTGAAATTTCGCAAAAGACTTTATCTTTACCAATGTTCCCGGAATTAAAAGAAAAAGAAATTACTTACGTAATAAAGACAGTAAAAGAATTTCTTGAATCTACCTAAACTTCTACAACATATTGAGATTAAGGTTTTTATTCAAACTCCTCCCGGCTCTTCCTCCCGGAAATAATGAAAATAATATATAAACAAGAGCTTATTCTTCCAATTTACTAAAACCATTATTTCCATTGCAGAGTAAAACGAATTTAAGTTTCCTGAAATCTTCCTTGATTTATTTCTTTGGCTATGTGAAAATAGCGACAAATATTCTTTTTCGCTTAAATGAAACCCTCGCTCTAATTTTTTAATTAGGGCCTTTGACCGAGAGGAGGTGAAATAACCTGAAATACGAATCTATATTTATACTCGCACCAGACCTGCCTGATACTGACAAAGATGAAACTATAAAAAAGGTTGAAGAACTGATCACAAAAAATAGTGGAAAAGTTCTTGAGACCGAGCGCTGGGAAAAAAAACGATTAGCCTATCCCGTCAAAAAACATACGCAGGGTTACTATGTCTTAGTCAGACTCGAGGCTCCGGTAAAACTTATTAATCCCCTTGAAAAATTCTACCGATTATCAGAGCATATTATTAAGTTTCTAACTATCAAAGTTACCGATTTCAAAAGACAAACTGATTCTGTTCCTTTACCGGAGAATAGTACCGATAGAACCACTGCTGTTTCAAAAGCTAACAGTAATTCTGATAACAATCACGAATTAGAGAATACAAATAACAGCAAAAAATAAAAAGAAGCTACTATAGGAGACTGAACCATGGCAGGAGTTAGACCAGAGATTAACAAGGTTTTTTTATTAGGAAATTTAACACGAGATCCTGAACTGAGATTTACGGCTAACGGGTCTGCAGTTGCCGGTTTTGGTTTTGCCGCAAACCGAAGGTATAAGCAGAACGATGAATGGAAAGAGGAAGTATGTTTTATAGATATTACGGTTTGGGGGAAACTGGCTGAGCTTTGTTCTGAATATTTGAATAAAGGCAGTTCAGCCTATGTTGAAGGACGGCTTAATTTTCGTTCATGGGAAACAGAACAAGGACAAAAAAGAAGTAAACATGAAGTAGTAGCTACCAGCGTCCAGTTTTTATCCAAAGTACCTAAAAATAACGGCGCTTTTGAAACCAAAAGTGACTCTACCATTGAAAAACCGGAAACTGAAGGAGATGTTCCGTTTTAATCATGCTCTATTTACGGGGGGTTAATGAAATATAAGAAAAGAAGAAGACCATCATCAAAAACTTACATGGTTGCCAAGGTATGCCGGTTTTGTAATGATAAAATGGATTGGATAGATTATAAAGATGTAAAAATTCTTCGCACCACGATTTCAGAAAGAGGCAAGATTATCCCAAGACGCATTTCTGGCAATTGCGCTAAACACCAACGAATGGTAACCACAGCTGTTAATAGAGCGCGTAATATTGCACTGGTGCCGTTTACCGCATAAGCGGTAGAAGGTTCCTGCAACAACCAAAACGAATTAATTGCCATAAGAAAATTTATGGATTTGGGTCAGGGGACAAGGGTCGTGGGTCAAATGTTGCTTTTTCTTGATCTAGGCCCCATGATCCTTAACCCATAAAGCAGCGAGGCGCCGCAACCATCCAATTCGGTAAGGAAAACCTAATTGGACGGTTTCCGAAGGAAAGCCGCTCGAAAATTGAGGCCAAGGATGGCCAAAATCAAATAGGGCTTCCGCCCTGAAGAACAAAAAAAAGCTTTCTCAAAAAAAAAGCTTCTACAGAATAATAGTATAAAAGCTTTATTGACTATTATCAAACTTGCATTTATGAATACCACTAGCAGTATAAATATTCGAGAGGTTGCATTTCCGGCAATTTTATCAATGGTTCTTTTTTCAGCAGCTATTTTCCTGCCTCCTCTGGGAATTCTATTCAGCATTTTCTGCCCTGTTCCTATTATTTTGGCACATCTCTATCGAGGCCAAAGAACAGGATTTATAAGTTCGATAATTGTGGCAATTATATTATTCCTTTTTATAAATGTGCAGATTAGCCTTGTCTTTTTTGCTGAATACGGGCTTATCGCCGTAATAATGGCAGAATCAATTCGTAGAAATTATTCTATTGATAAAATAGTGTTGTATAGTGTAGGGGCTTCTTTTCTGCTGGGGGGAGTGTTAATTTATGTATTTCTTCTGGTTAAAGACATAAACCTGAGTTCCTTTATGACCGAGCAAATAAAGCAAAGTATGGCCTCTTCTATAAATGCGTACCGCCAAATTGGAATCTCCGACAGCGAAATTGATAACATCAAGCTATATTCAGAAAAATTGGCATCGGCCTTTATAAGCTCCATTCCTGCCTGGATGATAGTGAGCTCCACTGTTGGAGTTCTTCTAAATTATGTGCTGGTAAAAATGGTCTGGAATAAATATATTGGAAATAGTAGCTACTTCGAAAGCTCCGATCTTGAAAAGTGGTCTGCTAATGAATACATGATATGGCTCTTTATCTTTTCAGGAGTAATGCTTCTCATTCCCGCGAAGAGCCTAAATATTATTGGACTGAACTTCTTGATTATTTCTCTTATGATCTATTTTTACCAGGGAATCGCTGTTGTTATACTTTATATGAGGAAAAAGACTTTTCCTTTATTCTTAAAGATTATCATTTATGGCCTTATATTTATCCAACCTTTATTACTACTTCTTGTAATTTTAATAGGAGTTTTTGATTCATGGGCGGATTTCAGAAAACTAAAATGTTCCGGTAACAACACAATATAATTTAACAGGAGGAAATATGAAGGTAATTTTAAAAAATGATGTAAGAAATTTAGGTTCTTACGGCGATGAGGTTGAAGTAGCCGATGGCTATGGAAGAAACTACTTGATTCCCAAAGGGCTGGCTCTTCAGGCTACGGGCTACAATAAATCGGTTATTGACCAAAAGAAAAAGATAATCCTGGCTAGGCTTGAAAAAGACAAAACAGAGGCAGAATCCATTGTTAATCAATTATTGGCGGAAGAAATTTGCTTTCAAAGAAAAGCCGGGGAAAGCGACAAGATTTTTGGATCTGTAACTTCCCATGATATTGCTGAATTTTTGAATGCAAAGGGATTCAATATCGATAAAAAGAAAATATTACTTAATGACCCTATAAAAAATTTGGGCTCTTTTACGGTTTCCATTAAAATTCATCCGGATGTTCCCTGCACTTTAAGTATTAAAGTCGATAAAGAAGAATAATTTCATATAGTCTATCATTTTTTACTTGCCAACAAATGTAGATTTAATTTATATTTCTCTATTCACTATCATACTTTTTTTCATTTGAGTTCATCTTTTTCATTTTGAGAGCTATAAAAGTATTAACAAAGGTTAACGTACATTCGCAAGAGCAAAACAAATGCCCCAAGGCGTCATTTTAGAAAATAAAGTAAGTACGAACAATAAAACAATTGACGATATGTCCCTCCACAAACTTCCTCCGCACAACCTAGAAGCCGAGCAATCTGTCCTAGGCGCTATTTTTAAAAGTAACGACGCCCTTCCTAAGGCACTGGAAGTAATTGAGGCTGATGATTTTTACCGGAGTCCTCATCATAAAATATTTAAGGCAATGGTGGAGCTTTTTGAAATGAGTGAACCCATTGACCTTCTCACACTTTCAGAAAGACTGAGAAAAAATAATGAGCTTGAGACAGTGGGCGGGGTTGAATATCTCAGTCAGCTGGAAGAAGCCATTTCGACATCCGCAGCCGTTGCCTATCATTGTAAAATCATCAGAGAGAAAAAAATTCTACGAGATCTAATCAGCACAGCCACTGATATTGTTACGAAAAGTTATGAGGACCAGAGGGAAGTCAATGACCTTCTTGATGAAAGTGAAAAATCCATTTTCGAAATCGCAGGAAAAAAAATAAAAAAGAGTTTTTATGATATCAATACTGTTATAAAAAATAGTTTTGATTCGATTGAAAAACTTTTTGATAGAAAAACACTTGTCACCGGAGTTCCGACTGGTTTTAAGAAATTTAATGAGATGACTGCTGGGCTTCAGCGATCTGACTTGATTATCATCGCAGGCCGCCCCAGTATGGGTAAAACGACGTTTGCCATGGATATTGCCCGCCATGTAGGCGTGAAAGAGAAAATTCCCGTTGCAATTTTCAGTCTTGAAATGTCTAAAGAACAGTTAGGGATCAAGATGCTGTGCGCTGAGGGGAGGGTAAGCTCAAATAAAGTAAGAACAGGATTTCTTGCCCAATCTGATTGGCCACCTCTAAGTAGGGCAGCGGGAACACTAAGTGACGCCCCTATTTTTATTGATGATTCCCCCGGTTTAACCGCCCTGGATATCCGGGCAAGGGCAAGAAGACTACAGGCAGAACAGAATAATAACCTCGGTCTTATAATAATTGACTACCTACAATTGATGCGGGGTATGGGAAGAATTGAAAGCAGACAGTTGGAAGTTTCTGAAATTACCCGATCGCTTAAAGAATTAGCCAAAGAACTGAATGTCCCTGTTGTTGCCCTTTCTCAATTGAGCCGCGCAGTGGAAAGTAGAGACCGCAAAACACCTCAACTTTCCGATCTAAGGGAATCTGGTTCTATAGAACAGGACGCGGATGTAGTCGTTTTTCTATTTCGTGAAGAGGTTTATAAACACGATACAGAAAATGCGGGAATAGCAGAAATTATTATAGGGAAACAAAGAAACGGTCCGACTGGAGAATTCAAAGCTGCATTTATTAAAGAATATCCTTGTTTCGAAAACTATGCTGGCATGGGTGACGAAGAAATTTAGTGGGCAGCTACGCAGAAATTAATCTAAAAGCCTTTTCACATAATCTCCGTTTTTTAAAAAACCGATTAAAACCATCTACTAAAATAATGGCGGTATTAAAGGCTAATGCCTATGGCCATGGTTCTGCAATGATTGCCCGCCAGGCAGAAGCAGATGGAGTAGAAATGTTAGGTGCGGCAAATCTTCCTGAAGCCGTCGGACTAAGAAACGCTGGAATTAAACTGCCTGTCTTGATCCTGAGTGGCATCACAAAAGATCAAATAAAAATATTCCTTAATTACGATTTTTCAACAGTTATTTATTCAAAAGAGGTTGCCGCTGCTCTCCATGCAGCCGCTAAAAGAAAGAAAAAAAAGATAAAAGTTCATTTAAAAGTAGATACCGGCATGGGGCGACTAGGGTTTAATCCGAAAGAAACCTTTTCTTTTATAAGTCAATACAATGGCACGGAATTTTTTGTTTTTGAAGGGTTAATGACTCACCTGGCATCGGCCTTTAACAAAAACAAAAAGGCATTCACAAACATGCAAATAAAAACCTTGAATGCGCTTGTTGAAGACTTAAAGGCAGCAGGGATTTCTTTTCCAATCATTCACTGCGCCAACAGCGCCGGAATTATTGATTTCCCTGAATCACACTTTGATATGGTAAGGCCCGGCATCCTCCTTTACGGAATTTCTCCTTTTGACGACAAACGAAATGATCTGGATACCGAACCGGTATTGAGTTGGAAAACCCGGATTATTCAAGTATCCCATATTCAAAAAGGAAAACCCATAAGTTATGGAGGAACCTTTATAACAAAAAGGGACAGCGTTATCGCAACCATACCGGTCGGATATGCCGACGGGTATGACAGACTTCTTTCCAATAAAATCAGCGTATTGGTTAATGGAAAATCAGCACCACAAGTTGGCCGCGTCTGCATGGATTTAACTATGATAGACGTAACCGGGATTTCCGATGTTTCAATTGGTGACGAAGTAGTTTTGATCGGTAAGCAGGGTAGGAAAGAGATTCAGGCCAAAGACCTGTCCGAAAAAACCAATACTATCCCATATGAGATCCTTTGCGGCATAGGGAATAGAACAACCAGAATTTATACATAGCTCAAAGTTGCGGATTTTCAATGATGGTTTGAACTGATTTTAAAAAGACGGGCTTATGGTCATCATATTACACACCGTAATAGGTTAAACCATGAGGCGCAGGTCTAACCTGTCTGATTTTCCTTCAAAACTAAAGGGTTCTTTTCCCTCTTGATATTCGAATGAAAGATAAATCGTATCATTAACCTTCTACTTATTATTTGTCATAATCCTGCATCCGCCCTCACTCATATCCACAATACTGACTTCTCCAACCAGCTTTAATATCGCCTTTCCATCCTCTTTAACAGGTTCCAGAATGGGTGCCCAGAACAAAACAGATATTCTTGGATGCTTCCTTACATTAACTCCATGCAACTCTCCTGAAGCATATGAAAAACCAATATGTGGCACTTTGTTGCTCAGTAGCCTGCATATAAATTTATAAGCCAGTCCCTCATCTGAAATACATTGTACCGTGCATATGCTGTCCAGCATTGACCCAAGCACTATTTGATCCAGTCAGGTCAATCGACAAAATATCCATCTTCTTCATATTTACCAGATACTACACCCGCATATGGCTTTTTTTTAATATTAACAACAGAAAAGCTTGTTACCAGAACTTTTTTGGATCAAATACCATAAAAAAATTATAGCTAAAACAATAAAGAAGCCCTTCACCAGCGAGGGATTCTGCTTATATAAATTGTACGTTGTGCATTAAAAGAAAATACAATACAAACTTAGTTTGCTTTTTCCCTTTTTACCAACTATCACGAAAAGTATGCTTCATTACAGGGAGAAATCAACTACAGCATAATTTTTTGGGTTTATAATTAAATAATTGAAAAATTATACCTGAAGCATTAATATATTGTCCCATCTAACATCTAATAATATGAAAGGTTATTATTATGTCTTCAAAATGTGATAGCTGCAAACCCGCAAAATGTTGTTTATATACTTCTATGGAAATAGACACTCCGGAAACCCGGAAAGACCATGAATATAATTTGTGGTTAATTGCCCATAAAAATATTTCTTTTTATGTTGACCGAAAGATATGGCACATTAATTTTGCCTCCCGCTGCAAATTTCTAAAAAAAGACAACCGCTGCAAAATTTATGACAAAAGATTTTCCGTCTGTCGCAATCACGACACTGATTCATGTGAAGATACCGGTGACTATGATTTTTCTGAATATTTTAATAACTATGATGAACTTTTAAATTACATCAAAAAAAAACATCCGCGGTGGCGCTTTGCAGAGCCGCGCGGGAAAAAGAAATAGTTATTAGTTAATGGTTAATGGAAATTAATAGAACTGAACCCTGCAAACCGATCCTTGATACCTTTTAGAAATTTAAACATGAGCTTAAAAATTTACAATTCCATCAGCAGGCAAAAGGAGCTTTTTACTCCACTGGAAAAAGACCGTGTAACAATGTATGTATGTGGCGTCACCGTGTACGACCTCTGCCACATCGGGCACGCCAGGGCCTGTATAGTTTTTGACGTTATTTACCGCTACCTGCAGTTTGTCGGTTACAAAGTTATTTATGTTCGTAATTTTACGGATGTGGACGATAAAATTATAAATAGGGCAAACAAAGAAAAAACAAGCTGTGATGAAATTTCCAAAAGATATATTAAAACTTTTTATGAGGATATGAATAGCATAGGGATTAAGACTCCCACCCATGAACCGAAAGCTACGGAACATATCCCTGAAATGATTGATATGATTAAGCGCTTAATAGATAAAGGACATGCTTATCAGGCGAGTGGGGATGTTATGTATTCCGTTGAAAGTTTCCAGGATTATGGAAAACTTTCAGGCAAAAAAATTGACGAGCTTCAATCAGGGGTGAGAGTAGAAATTGATGAAAAAAAAAATAACCCTCTTGACTTTGCTTTATGGAAAGATAGTAAGCCCGGTGAACCTGCGTGGGAAAGTCCATGGGGTATGGGACGCCCCGGCTGGCATATAGAATGTTCCGCCATGTCACAAAAGTATCTTGGTGAAATCTTTGATATTCATGGTGGAGGAAAGGACCTGATTTTCCCGCATCATGAAAATGAAATCGCCCAATCCCAGGGTGCAACTGGAAAAAAACCGATTAATTATTGGATACACAACGGATTTGTGGATATAAACAAGGAAAAGATGTCCAAGTCCCTTGGAAATTTTTTTACAATCCGGGAGGTCATGAAAAAATATCCGCCTGAAGCAATCAGACTCTTTTTACTTTCCAATCATTACAGGAGTCCCATCGATTTCTCGAATAAAAACCTGAATGAAGCAGGCATTGTACTCCATCGTTTTTATGAATTTCTGGATTTAATGAATGGACTGGTACCTGACAACACATTTGAACCGGATAGCGACATCATGGAGAAATTCAAGTCTGCTATGGATGATGATTTTAATACGGCATTAGCTTTAGGCCATTTAAACGAATTTTTAAGACAACTTAATTCTATTAAAGACCAATTGAAAACAAAAAAATGCAACGATGCAGATGGTTTGAAGAAAAAGCTTGGCGAGGGGAAAAAAGCAATCTTAAGAATAGGGAAAGTTCTTGGATTATTTTTAGATAAACCATCCGGATTCTTAGAAAATTTCAAAGAAAAAAGAATAACTGAACTTGGATTAAATAAAAATCAGATTGAAGAAATGATAAACGCCAGAACAGAAGCAAGAAAAAACAAAGAATGGCAAAAAGCCGACGAAATAAGAGAAGGGCTAAATAAAAAAGGGGTTGTCTTGGAAGACAAAGCTGAAAAAACCATATGGAAAATTAAATTATGACGCAGGTGGCAGGGTGCAGGCGCCTGTTCTTAAGCCGCTTCTCCTATGTCCGAAACTTGGTCTTTGAGATTATAAGTGAAAAAAACTTCATCAAATATTATTTACGGGATCAATCCAATATTAGAAGCGCTAAAATCCCGGCAGCGCCGCATTTTAAAAATTTTCATCTCAAACAGAAGAAAAAATAAAGAGATTGATAAAATAATTCAGCTGGCAAAAGCTCATGGAATTAAATTTAAATCTGTCGATTTAAAAACATTCCAACAGATTTGTCCTGGGGATAAACACCAGGGAATAGCAGGGATTGTTTCAAATAAAGAACTGGTCTCTGTTGAAGAGATGATTGAGGCCGCGTTTGAGAAAGAGCCCAATCCTGTCCTGGTTGTGCTCGATCACCTTGAAGACCCAAGAAACCTCGGTTCTATTACCCGGTCTGCTGAAGTCCTTGGCATTAGAGGAGTGATCATTCCTAAAAATCGGGCTGCGGATTTGACACCGGCAGTCTCAAAAAGTTCTGCCGGGGCTGTGGAATATATGCTTATTAGCAGGGTGTCCAATACTCTGAACACCATCCTTATTTTAAAAAAAAAGGGTTCTGGATAATCGGCGCAAAACAGGATTCAAAAAAATCCTGCTTTACCTGTGATTTTAAAAGGCCAATCGCCCTGGTATTAGGCGGGGAAAGAAAAGGATTTCGCCCTCTAATAGAAAAAAACTGTGATGAGGTTATTTCTATTCCCCAGTCAGGCCATATAAACTCCTTAAATGTCTCCTGCGCAGCTGCTATTTTGTTTTATGAGATTCTAAAACAAAAAACAAATTCACCCTGAAGCGCATTTCACTCCAAATTTTTCTCTGCATTTAATGTTTTTATTGAGGGAACAGAAACGATTTCATCTAAAGGGTCCCCAAAGCGGAGAGGCTCCGCAGCCGAATGGAGCTTCCGCTCTGGTGAGCAAATAAATAAATTAAAAAGAATAAACTTTTGCAGAGTAATAGTATAAAACTATGATACATTACCTGTTTGAATACTACTATCTTCTTATCATTATTCTCTTTGTGACTTTGTGGCAAATCATTTTTGCTTATCGGCCATCCATGGCCTCAACCCTTCGGGCGGCTTTCATTCGGAAACCGTCCAATTCGGTTTTCCTTACCTAATTATGGTTGCAACCAAAGGCAACACTATGATATATTACGCCTCAATATGAGCAAGGAATTTAATAACAACATCCGAAAAGCAATTGAATATCTTGACGAAGCCGTTTCTCTATGCAAAAAGGGACTCGAAGACGCCAATGATGATAGCTGTCGGGCAATGTATACGATGATGACGCAGGATTATAGAAAACATTTGAGAATACTTCATAAAGAAATTGAAAAACATAAAGAAAAAAATAAGTGGGATTGAAAGCGGTTGTATTACTCAGCGGAGGCATTGATTCAGCCACCACTCTGGCCATAGCAAAAAATGAGGGGTATAACACCTACGCGATCTCTTTTAATTACGGTCAAAGACATTCCTTCGAGCTTGAAAAAGCCGCAAAAATAGCAGGATTATTCAAATCGGAAAAACATCTGGTAGTGAATATTGATCTAAGAAAGTTTGGCGGTTCTGCTCTTACCGATTCCATCCCCGTACCAAAAGATCGAAATGAAAAAGATATCTCTCATGGCATTCCCTCAACTTATGTACCAGCAAGAAATACTATTTTTTTATCTCTTTCATTAGGATGGGCGGAAATCATTGAGGCTGAAGATATTTTTATCGGAGTCAACGCTATTGATTACAGCGGTTACCCTGATTGCCGTCCTGAATATATAGAAGCTTTTCAACAGATGGCTTCCATCGCTACGAAAGCAGGAGTGGAAAGAAAATCAAAAATTAAAATTCACACCCCTTTAATCAATATGAGCAAGGCTGAAATTATAAAAAAAGGAGTATCTCTTGGTATGGATTTTAGCTTAACCCATTCCTGTTATGATCCCATCTCATCCGGAAAACCTTGCGGGAGATGTGATTCCTGCCTCCTCAGGTTAAAAGGCTTTCTTGATGCCGGCCTCAAGGATCCCTTGGAATATTCTTAATAGGAATCTTGCTGAAATTGTTCCAAAGGGTAAATAGAAAGAATGCAGGCGCTCCGATTGCGGCGAGGATAAGAAACCAGTGGAGTTTCCCAAATATTGCGAGAATCACGACAAGATAAATAAAATCACGCCGGGACAAAAAATCCGCTATATTAACCCACCTGTCTTTTTTTTGTTTCCAGCTTGTGGAAGTATAGACTGGCCCATCATCTTTCCCTGACCTCATTGTCATGACATATACCAGACCGGCAGTCAAAACCGACCCGGCTATGGCAAAACCGCTGCACCATAACGCAATCATTGAGCCAGTTGCCTTTTCCCACGCAATACCAATACCCAAAAAGACAGCGGTATGAACTATGTTATCACCCCAATAGTCCAACAATCCTCCCCAGCGAGTCTCCATATATTTCAAACGGGCAAGTTCGCCGTCGCATCCATCCGTAATTGAATGAAAAAGAAAAAGTAACGCGCCAAAAACCTGTAGTGAGATTATTGGAAAAGAAAGAAGGAGCGCCCCTATTAAACCTATCCCAATGCTAACCAGGCTCATCTGGTTTGGAGTTATAGAAGTATTTATCAGTTGGCCCGTTATTGCTAATGAAATTTTTCGGTTGAAATGTCGAGCCATCAAGCCATCTGTTTCCTTTATCAGGTCTCGGTACAAGCTCTTTTCTACATGGGAAATATCTCCATGATCCTTTATCGTATGAAATTTTCTATTATCCAAATCAAACGTAACAAAAGGATATTTTTTACTTAGTGTTTCCTGCAACGAATCAATATTTGACTTGGAACTTAACATTTGTGACAACCGGGAGATATCCGATGCGCTGATGACTATTACAGGTGAGTTCTCTCCCGTCAAATACAAAGTGTCTTTTTTATCCGGTAGAAGTAGGTTTTTTAAAAAGTCATTTGTTGGAAAAATATCCGGTTTGAGAAAAACAAAAGTTGACTCAGAACCGGCTGAGGCTTTTTCTAAGGATGGGAAGACCTGACCCGGTGCGTTAATTAATAATTTCTTTAGACCATCAGAATTACTATCATATAAAACTATTGCGTCCTTATATCCCGCTTTTTTTGAAATCCAGCATAATCGCTCAATAAATGTACGTCCAGCGATTAGGCTAAAATAGAGGTATTCAACGGAAACAGGATCTGAAAGAAGAATAACAAGTATTTTGTTCATTCTTTATAAATCCAGCGGAGTCTCTGCGAAGAGATTATTTTCGATGGTTTAATGAAGATTTACGTTATCTGTTGTTTAACCGGTTCTGTGGTTTTATAAAATGCGCAAACTCCCAGTCCCATAAATGTCCAGACAAGCTCCCTCATACGCCTTAAAAGTCCTATGGTAAGACCGGTTTCCGCCAGCATCCCCAGCATTTTGAAAATAAAAACCTTTCCCGCTTCCTGAGTTCCTACCCCCGCAGGCATAAAGAGAAAACATGTATTGATCACCAGTGATAAAGCTTCAATGGCCAGGGCTGTCATCAGGCTGACCGGCATTCCGAGAAACTTTAAGAAAAAGTAGATTTCAATCGCGCCAATTAGCCAGCCGATGATGCTCACAGTCACAGAAAAATAAAAACGACTGGACTCTGTTTTGTAAAAATTAATTAAGTGCTCGTCTAATTTAAGAAGATGGTTCCCTTTTTCCCGTATAAAATTTGTTTTCTTTTTGTTAACCCACTCGGGGAGTTTAATAAAATCTGCCCATGAAATAAGGTTGGCAAATATCCCTTTTTTCTGGAGATAAAGAAAAATTAAAATTCCGGTAGAAAGCAAAGCTAAAGCAACTCCAAGCGAGGTTTCTACAACCACGGGCATCTGATAGAAATAAAGGAAAACAATCAGGCTGATAACCACAAACACGACCATGCTTATGGCTCGTGTTGTTTTTGAAATGATTACGGAAGCAGTGGAAGAATACATACCGGCATGGTGTCTTAAAAAAAATGCCTTTAAAGGTTCACCTGCTATCACCGTTCCCGGCAAAATATAACTCACAGAATCCCCCGCGATGTTGGCAAAAAATATTTTCATAAAACCTGGAATCCTGCCATTGAGAGAATACTGCCATGCCAGGGCAAAGAGAACATACTGGATGAAAATGGGGAAAAACATTAAAAACAGAAACGCCCAGCCCATTGATATTATTTGATTTGTTATTGCCGTCAAACCGATTTTCTTTACTAAAAAATATAGTATGAAAAGACCGATAAACAGGAGGACAATTTTTGTTTTACTCATAAGAACCCGGTAGAGTTTAACTTTAACCCAAGTTATACGTGTACTATATGATAATGCTTCGGCAGGCTCAGCATGACACATTGTAATATCACCATGAGGACACCACCTGTCACCCTGAGCTTGCCGAAAGGTCTCTTTTGCATGAATGTTTTTACCAGCTTAAAACAAACAAAATATTTACGTATAACATGGGTTAAACAAAAATAATCAAGCATTATATACTTCATTGCGGAGTATGTAAAAAAATAATGGCTTTTAATAGGTTTACTATAAAGTCGATAAATTATATAATATAATTTAAATTTTATTATTTCCTTGCAGGAGTAACAGATGAAAAATGAAGAAGAAATTAAGAGAGAGTTAGAGATGGCCGTTAAAAAACTCGAAAAACTCCGGGGGTTTCTTTGACTTGGAAACAAAAAATAAAGAAATAGAAAAACTTGAACATGAAATGGCTTCACCGAGTTTCTGGAATGACAGCTCGAAAGCACAGGACGTATTAAAAAAAAGAAAAGCCCTTGCTTATTATCCGGAAACATGGAATAAAATTCGCGAACAGTGTAACGACACCAAAGAATTACTGGAGATGCTGGACGAAGGCGATAAGTCTTCTTTGGAAGAATTAAAAAACGACTTAAAAAATATTTCAAATAACCTAAGCCAGTTCGAAATAAAGACCATGCTTTCAGAGGAGCATGACGACGGTAACGCTTTCCTGACCATACATTCCGGAGCCGGCGGCACGGAATCTCAGGACTGGACGGAAATGCTGCTGAGGATGTATTTAAGGTGGTGTGAAAGAAAAGGTTTTAAAAGTTCAATTATTGATTTTCAACCGGGAGAAGAAGCAGGTGTTAAAAGTGTTACAGTTGAAATAAAGGGTGATTTTGTATACGGATATCTAAAAGCAGAAAGAGGAGTGCACCGGCTAGTTCGAATTTCTCCTTTTGACGCTAATAAAAGACGCCATACTTCCTTCGCGTCGGTTTATACTTTCCCGGAAATTGAAGACGACATTAATATAGAAATCGACGAAAAAGATTTAAAGGTCGATACCTATCGGGCAAGTGGAGCAGGCGGACAGCATGTTAATAAAACAGATTCCGCCATTCGTATTACTCATATCCCGACGGGGATTGTTGTAAGCTGTCAGAATGAGCGATCTCAACATAAAAACAAAAGCTCGGCTATGAAAGTTTTGAAATCCAGGCTTTATGAAGTTGAAAAGGAAAAACAAAAAGAAAAATTAAACGCTATTGAAAGTGAAAAAAAAGACATTGCTTGGGGAAGCCAGATCAGGTCATACGTTCTGCACCCCTATCGCATGGTAAAGGATACCAGAACAAAAATAGAATCGGGAAAAGTGGACGCGATCCTGGACGGAGATATAGATACATTTATTGAAACCTATCTTATGCACAGCATAGAAACTCAAGGAGTGACCTAAATGCAAAGAATAATGCTTCGAGCAAAAATACACAGGGCAATTGTGACTGACGCTAACGTTAATTACGAAGGAAGCATTGCGATAGACGAAAAGTTGATGGAATTAACCGGCATCCTGGAATACGAGCAGGTACAAATCTATGACATTGATAATGGCAACCGGTTTGTGACCTACACAATAAAAGCCCCTACCGGAAGCGGCACCGTTTCAGTTAATGGAGCCGCCGCCCGGAAGGTCGGTATCGGAGATCGGATTATCATTGCCTCGTACGCTGTCATGGAAGAACAGAGAGCCAAAAATATCGAACCGAAAATCATCTACGTAAAAACAGATAATATAACTTTTTCCACAAACATTAAAGCGGATTTCAACTGAATACTTTGATGTGATGGTTCCCTCCTAAAAGTTATTTTTTTGACATAAATATGAAGTACCCGTCAAAAAAGCATGGTAAAAAAAATCATCCATATTGATATGGATTGCTTTTATGCTGCCATTGAGATGCGGGATGATAAGTCGCTCCATAACCGCCCCCTGGCAGTGGGTGGTGATCCATCCACAAGAGGTGTGATTTCCGCCGCGAATTACGAAGCCCGTAAATTCGGAGTCCACTCCGCTATATCGTCAGCACGAGCCAAAAAGCTCTGCCCAAACCTTATTATTGTCCATCCGAATATGAAAAAATACGTGGAAGAATCAAGAAAAATCCGGGCTGTTTTTCACGAGTTTACAAACCTGGTGGAACCCCTTTCTCTTGATGAAGCCTATCTTGATGTCACAGGTTCGAATCATTTTAAAGGGAGCGCAACCCTCATCGCCTCGGAGATTCGCAAACTTATTTTTGATAAAACCGGACTTACCGCTTCAGCAGGGATAGCTCCAAATAAGTTTCTTGCCAAGGTAGCAAGCGATTGGAAAAAGCCGAACGGGCAGTTCGTCATCACACCGGATAAAGTCGATAATTTTATCAAAAAACTTCCGGTTCAAAGGATATTGGGAGTAGGGAAAGTAACGGCGGAAAAGATGGCAAAAATCGGTTTAAAAACTTGCGGAAACCTGCAGAAGCTCTCGATAAACGATTTGTGTTCGCATTTCGGAAGTTTTGGAAATCATCTATACGGTATTTGCAGGGGCAAAGATGATCGACCAGTGGTTACCTCAAAAGAGAGGAAATCTTTAAGCATAGAAAAAACCTTTTCCCATGACCTCCGGGACTACGAAGAATGCAAAGAACAACTCCCTATGCTATATAAAAGGTTTCTAAAACGGTTTGAAAGAAAAGATATAAAAGAGCAGGATATTAAAACACTTTTTGTGAAAGTGAAGTTCTCCGATTTTAAATCGACTACGGTTGAGCGTGGACTGATTGAACTCAATGGAAAAAACTTCTGGGCTCTGCTTGAGGAAGGCATAAAAAGGCGGAACCTCCCTATTCGACTGCTCGGCCTCGGCGCCCGATTAAAAACAAAAGATAAAAAAGGAAATTCAAAACAGCTTTCTCTGAAGCTATAGGTTTTTTACCACGGTACAGCAAAAAACTGCCTTTGGCCTCAACCGTTATTTTTTATTATTAACCACGAAGGACACGAATAAAAGAATTTATTCTTCTTGACCTTAGTGTTATTAATGTTCTTCGTACTACTAATCTGCGAAACGTTGTTTTTTTAGCAAAGCTTAGCTCTGTAAAGTTTTTGCCCCCCCTTAAATCCTCCCTATCAAGGGGGGGGGTGGAAATCAGTGTCAATTTAATTTAATCTAAGTTGACTGGAAATTTTTTATTCAACAACTAATAACTAAAAACCAACAACTAAATTGCTATGGATTTCGACCATTCAGAAGAAACAAAGCTCCTTGTTGATACAGTAAAAAAGTTTGCCGAAAAAGAGATTAAGCCGATTGCCTGTGAGATTGATGTTAAAGCAGCTATTCCCCAAGATATCCTTCAAAAAACGTCAGAGATGGGGTTATTCGGAATACCTTTCCCTGAAGAGTTTGGTGGATCAGGACTCGATTACTCAAGTTTCATTGCTGCTATTGAAGAAATTGCCGCTGCAGACGCATCGGTCGCCCTGACCATTCTAGCCCATACCCTTTGCACAAACCATATCTTTCTTTTTGGAAATAAGGAACAGAAAAATAAATTTTTGCCTCCTCTTATAAAAGGGGAAGAAATAGGGGCCTGGGCACTTACGGAACCTTCCTCTGGCAGCGACGCGGGTTCCATGAAAACCACAGCAAAGAAATCCGGCAGCAACTGGAACCTTAACGGACAAAAACTGTTTACAACAAATGGTTCCCGCGCGAATACTTTTGTTATTCTGGCAAAAACAGATGAGTCAAAAGGCACAAAAGGAGTGTCCGCCTTTATTGTTGAAAAAGACACAGAAGGATTGAAAATAGGAAAAAAGCTCAACAAATTAGGTTTACGAGGCAGTGATACGGTAGAAGTCTTTATAGATAATCTCAAACTCCCTGAAGAAAATCTTATAGGTAAAGTGAATAAAGGTTTTAACCAGACCATGGAGATTCTTGACGCCGGCAGAATCGGTATTTCAGCTCTGGCCATAGGGATTGCAAGAGCATCCTTACAGGCAAGTCTGAAATACGCAAAAGAAAGAAAACAGTTCGGAAAACTGATAAAAGAGTTTCAGGCAACCCAATGGAAGCTGTCCGATATGGCCGCGAAAATAGACGCTGCAAGGCTTCTGGCACAAAGAGCAGCTTACCTGAAAACAAAAGGAGAAAAATTTACAAAAGAGGCTTCTATGGCAAAACTTATTTCTTCGGAAACCGCTGTAATGTGCGCTAATAACGCTGTTCAAATACATGGAGGATACGGCTACATAACAGAATACAGCGTGGAAAGGTACTTTAGGGACGCAAAAATTTGTGAGATAGGCGAAGGGACATCGGAAATACAGAGAATTGTTATTGCAAGAGAATTGTTGAAATAATAAAACCTCTTTCTGACAGGATGAACAGGATGGACTGGATTTATCATATGGAGTTAAAAGGCAAATGGAACGAGACTTTTTAAAAATAATCATATTTATCCTGTTTAATACTTAATTCCAATGAACAAAAAAAGAAAAAAAAAGAAAAAATTTAAAAACCTTTCCAACCAGAAAATTAAAAGGCTGTATATTCCCTCTGATATAAAAAAAACCAATTACCAGAAAGAGATTGGTTTACCGGGAGAATACCCATTTACTCGCGGCATTTACCCTACCATGTACAGGGGAAAGATGTGGACCATGCGACAGTTCGCGGGTTTAGCCTCTGCTGAGGAGACAAATAAAAGGTTTAAATACCTTCTCAAGCATGGGCAGATGGGTTTGAGTGTCGCCTTTGATCTCCCAACTTTGATGGGATGCGATTCCGATGACCCGTTATCTGCCGGTGAAGTAGGGTGGTGCGGGGTTGCCATTGATACGCTGAAAGATATGGAAACCCTCTTTGATGGAATTCCTTTAGGGGAAGTTACCACGTCCATGACTATAAACGCTCCGGCCGCGGTTTTATTCGCCATGTATATTGTTACGGCAATGAAGCAGGGTGTAAAACTTAAAAATCTTGGAGGCACAATTCAAAATGATATTTTAAAAGAATTCATCGCCCAAAAAGAGTGGATATATCCACCGGAGCCACATCTAAAATTTATTACCGATACTATTATTTATTCTTCAAAACATATGCCGAAATGGCACCCCATCAGTATAAGCGGATACCATATTAGAGAGGCGGGTTCCACTGCTGTTCAGGAACTTGCTTTCACTTTGTACAACGGACTGACTTACGTGGAGGAAGTGGTCAAAGCAGGTCTTAAAATAGATGAATTCGCCCCAAGACTTTCTTTTTTTTTCAATTCCCATAATGATTTTTTTGAGGAGATAGCAAAGTTTAGGGCGGCAAGAAGGATATGGGCGAAAGAGATAAAAAAGAGATACAAGCCCAAAAATTCGGAATCTTATGCTTTACGGTTTCATACCCAGACAGCGGGATGCAGTCTTGTTTCTCAGCAGCCTTATAATAACATTGTAAGAGTAGCTATTCAGGGATTAGCAGGGGTGCTTGGCGGTACGCAATCGCTCCACACCGATTCAATGGATGAGACTTTTGCCACTCCAACCGAAAAAGCGGCTACTATTGCGTTACGAACCCAGCAGATAATAGCGCATGAAAGCGGGGTAGCAAATACAATTGATCCGCTGGGGGGTTCCTATTATGTGGAGTCACTCACGAATCAGATGGAAGGAGAGGCTTATAAATATTTTAAGAAACTGGACAGCATGGGCGGCATGACAGCAGCCATTAAAAAAGGATTCCCTCAAAAAGAAATACACGAGGCTGCTTATTCTTATCAGAAGGAAATTGATAAAAAGGAACGGATAATTGTAGGCCTTAATGATTTTATCTCTGAAGAAGAATACCCTGTGGAAACCCTGAAAATAGATTCTCTCATTGAAAAACGTCAGATTGAAAGACTTACCCGAGTAAAAAAAGAAAGAGAAAACAGGAAAGTTGAAAAGACATTAGAAGATTTGAAAAAAAAAGCGGAGAAGAGAGAAAACATTATGCCGCCTATTATAGAAGCGGTTAAATTATATGTCACAGTCGGGGAGATTTGCAGCGCCCTGAAAGGTGTTTACGGAACTTATAAGGAACCCTATTGGCCTAAAAAAGGAAAGTATATCAAAAAGAAAAAAAAGATCCTTATCAGTAAAGTAGGACAGGACGGGCATGACAGGGGAGTAATAATTCTTGTAAAATTTTTAAAGGATAGCGGTTTTGATGTAATTTATACCGGACTTCGCAAAACGCCTGAAGAAATTGTTGAGCAGGCTATTGAGGAAGGGGCTGCTGTTATCGGTATAAGTATTTTGTCAGGAGCACACAAAACATGGTTTCCGAGTGTTATTAAATTGTTAAATGAGAAAAGCAGGTCGGATATCAAAGTAATCGGCGGCGGAATCATCCCTGAAAAAGACCTTGCTGAACTCAAGTTAACAGGTGTGCAAAGATTTTTTCATCCTGGCACTCCACTTGCGGAGATTCGGGATTATATTAGGAAAATAATCTGATCATAATTATTTAAGAGGACAAACTGTATTATTTTTTGGAGCGCAATATTAGATGTTCGATGTTACAAATGAAAAATCTTCCTGAAATGGGACAGCATGTGGAGTATCCCACTCTGGAAAGAAAGTTTTACAGAGCAATAGTATAGATTTATTTATAGGAGGTATAAAAAGGCTTGTTTTTAAATGAAGCGATAATCTTTAATTTATTTTCTTGTATTTTTTCCGGAAACGGATTATATGGAGAGGCAGTTTTTACAGCATCAAGCGCGGCATTATCAAAAATTTCGTGTTCAGAAGAAATAACCGAAGAAATGTCAACCAGTTTACCGCTCCGGTCAAGTATAAACTGTAAAAGAAGTTGACGTTGCAAGCCTCTTGTGGCAGCCTGTTCAGGATAAGACCAGACTGATTCGATCTGTCTTTTTATACTTGAAAAATAAGAAGCGTATTTAAATTCCTGTGAATCAAGAGAAACAGTTTCGGTATCTGATTCGTTTTCTTTATCTCTCGTATCCATCTTCGCGAATTTCTCAGGATCAAACCCTTTAAACAGAGAATTTTGATTTTTCGTCTCATTTTTTTCTAGATCTTCCTCCTGTTTAAATAATCCTTTAAGAACCATAGGATTTTTTTCTTTCTCTTTTAATTCCTATTTTTCAGCCACTTTTTTTGTAATAAGAATTTTCTTCTCCCTTATTTTCTTTTTTATCGTTTTCTTTTTGACAGCGGCCCTGAGTTTTGATTTTTTTTGTGGCAAGAGAGTTTCTCTAGATTTATATTTACCTTTTTGAACTATGCTCTTATTACCATGAGCTTTACTATTATATTCTGACAGTATTTCCGGAGTAGTTGGTTTTTCCATTTTTTTCGGTTTAGAGATAGCAACAATTTCTTCTTCTATCTTTTTTAAATTCTCATTTTTTTTTACTTCCGGCTTAATAAATTTCACCTGAATAGGAATAGCTTGCTTTTTTTTGTCCATCAACCAATGACCATTTGCTTCTACAATAATCAGGTGGATCATGAATGACAAAAATAAAAAATTTCAGAGTTTAAATCGTTTTGACGATTTCATTTTTTTGGCTATCATCAATTATTAAAATATTTTAATAATAATCTTTTTGCAGTAAATTTAAACCCAAGACTTTTTCTTCTATAACTTTCATTACCAGTTTATTGGCAATGATACCGTTAATAATTCCTGTAACAGCAGAAAAAAATAGGAACACAGGTAAAAGATAGAAAAGTTCCTTATGATGAATTATGAAATAATATACAAGTATTATTACAACAGTAGTATGAGCATATGCCCCGAAAAGGCTTATGCCAATTAAACTGAAATATCGCGGGAAAAATTTATAGAACACTCCCATTACAATAGCGCTGGATACCCCCCCCATGAGACTGAGCATAAAAGTTGGACTCAGAAACGTGCCAAAAAGAATTGAACCGATCAGAACCCTTAACAAAGTAACAATTATTGCTTCCTTAAAACCTAATAACACTAATGCCAGAAGAGTCGCAATATTTGATATTCCAAATTTTATCCAGGGTGAAGGGAGGGGAATCATTTGTTCTAAAGTATGTAGAACAACACTCATGGCAACTAAGAGGGAAATGTATACTATTTTTCTGGTGTCTTGAGTTGTATCGATCATATTTTTTGCATAAAAATTATTCTTCGTAAGCGGTCAGCAATCAGCTAACAGATTTCAGCTAAATAAATAATATTCTATTTTTTGCTGATTGCTGAAGGCCTGAAGCTAATCACCCCACAACCGCATCCATGCCGTTTAAGTTCTCCCCTGAAACACGGATTACGACTTTATTCGGAACACATGCGGCAATTTTCCCTGAGTGCTTTATCCATCCCATTTTTATGCATACTTTGTGCAAGCAGGGGGATTGAGCTATCCTGACCTGCCCGTCTTTTATTTCAATATCAGTGATCCCTAAGGGACCTAAAGTAGAAATCAGTTGGTTTTTTTTAAGAGAGTATTTTCCTATTAACTTATTATCCGCCTCAACAATAACATCGACCCCCTCTTTCTGCACAGCAAAAATAAAAGGAATACTCAGCAGATTAACGGCCAGCACAATTGCGATCAAAATTTTGTCACCTTTAGTTATCGTCATGAAACTCTATTTCTCCTTTAAGACCGCTTGAAACAATTTTTTTTCCGTCAGCTGTAATAATTACCCCTTCTAATTGGCTTTGAGATTTAACAAATTTCATTCCCTGCTCAGCGCCCATTACAAAAACAGCCGTTGCCATTGCATCTGCAAACATTGCCTCTTTCGCTATAATCGTTACACTCTGCAACCCTTGTGCCTGCATACCCGTTACCGGATTTAATATATGATGATACCGTATGCCATCTTTAACAAAATATTTCTGATAATCTCCTGAAGTCGCGATAGCATTATTTTTACCATCTAAAGAAGCAATCACATCGGATGGTTTGCAGGGATGCCTGACCCCAATTTTCCAAGGAACCCCTGGACTCTTTTCACCGATAGACTTTAAATCTCCTCCCCCGTTTAAGATAGCATTATCTATATTATATTTCTTAAGTACATCTATTCCTCTGTCAACTGCGTAACCTTTAGCAACAGCTCCAAAATCAATTTTCATTCCCTCTATTTTTAATCTCACATGATGATTTTCTTCTAACAAAATATTCCTAAAATCAACTAATGGAAGCAAGCGAATTATGGTTTCCGTGGCCGGTACTGTTCTTATTTCATTTTCAAATTTCCAAAGGTCCTGTATCGCACCAATGGTAATGTCAAATGTCCCGTTTGCAAGCTGTGAATACTGAATGGATTTTTGCAATAATATGTATAGTTCTTCGCTAACTGGATAAGCCAGTTTACCCGCGTTTTGGTTAATTTTCGTTATTTCGCTTTTTGAACTAAAATTGCTTGTAAGCCATTCGATACGCTGAATTTCATCAAACGCTTTATCAGTCGCCTTCCTTGCCTCTTCTACGTCAGGGTGTGAAACGGTGATATCAAATAAAGTCCCCATTAAAAAACGAGTTTCTTTGATTAGTTTTGCATCCTGCGAATCACATCCGACAAAGAAAAAAAATATTAAATATATTGAAAATGTCTTTAGGCTTTTGTTCAAATTCTTAAGGTGGCTTATACGGTTGCAGAAATGTTTTGGCTTATTTTCATAATGTGTGTGTTATTAATTTTCATGCTATCAATTTTGCTGAGAATATTCAAGGAGAGCAAGTATTAATCGATTCCCAATCAAGTCCTGGATGACAACTTCTTAACATAACTTCTATACCAGACGTCTTAAAATAATAGAATGAAAAATGCTTTATATTGGCTTGGTAGAAAATGCATTGATTCAAATCGTTAAATCAATGGGAAAGTAAAATCCTGATAAATAAATTCCTTTTGATTGCAAAGCGGTTAGCTCTACTATTCCATTAGTCAAAATAATTTGTCATTGACCCAAATTCCCCTTTACTAAAGGGGGCCTAGGGGTTGTTATTTTCCGTTAGAAAAGGGGAAATTTATAATAGAATTCTGATTTGGCGGATTTTAGCTTCGCAAATACACCCACAGAAGAATATCTACGACGACTTGATAGTGTTTAGCGAGCACATTCCTCACAGCTTGCTGCTAAGCTAGCGAACGAACTTAAAATAAAATAATACTCTACACTGAAGATTCCTCGCAACTTTGCTGCGACGAGCTTCGATTGCGCGGATTAACTTCAAGCTTTCAAATATTCTTCAACTTTATTTTTTATATCATCTGCTTTCATAATCCCGCTTGAGACAGCGATACCTGAAGCCCCTGCCCTTTTTAATTCGATAATGTGGTTTGGTTTGATTCCACCAAGGGCATAAACAGAAACCGGGAGTGCCGGGACAATTTCCTTCAGACGCTCTATGCCAATAGTTTCAGGGCTATAATCTTTTTCACCGGGATTAAATACAGGGCTGAGAGTAACAAAATCGATGCAGTTATAGTCGCCATCACTTAAAGAAAGGGGAAGATGGATTGATTTCCCTATTAGTTTATTATTCCCAAGTCGCTTTCTAACCTCTGCAACGGGCATACTTGCTTCCGGTAAATGCACTCCATCCGCGTCCACAGCTAACGCTACATCTACATTCCCATTGATAAGAAGTATCGCTTTGTATTTACTGGTCAAGGTTTTTATTTTTTCCGTAAGGATTTGCAAATCACGTGAGTTTAAATCTTTTTCACGTAATTGTATAAAACGAATCCCTGAGTCTAACGCTTCTGAGATTACTTCTTCAAAAGGTTTAGGATGGCAAAGCTTTCGGTTGGCAATAAAGTATAAGAAAGGAAGTTTTTTATCTAATTGATCCAATATCAAATTCGTGATCTTCGTGCGCTTCGTGGTCAAATATATTTTGGTTGCGGCGAAGCTACGCTGAGGTTCTTTTTATTTATCCTGTCCACCCGGTTAATCCTGTCAAAATGATTTTATCCTCCCTGAACGGCTCGGATAATCTCTATACGGTCATTTTGTTTCAGTTTTATATTTTTCCATTTTGATGTTGAAATCACATCATCATTTATCGCTACGGCCACTCCCGGTTTGTCGTTATTGAGTTTGGATTGTGTTAAAAGATCAATGAGGTCTGCTCCCTCATCCATGTTTTTCTCATTCCCATTAACAATTATCTTCACAACTCATTCCCAATTTTTATGGAACAAAGTGATGCGCACATCGTGCATGTGTCATCCTCCGATGTCTGTTTGGATTTTTTCAACATCTTCGCTTTTTCCGGATCAAGTGCCGTAGAAAACTGTTTTTCCCAATCAAGCTTTTTTCTCATTTCAGCCATATAATTATCCTTTTTTATCGCGCCGGGAATCCCTATAGCAATATCAGCGGCATGTGCGGCAATCTTTGCTGCTATGACACCCTCTTTAATATCATTCAGCTCAGGGAGTCGGAGGTGTTCTGAAGGGGTTACATAGCACAAAAAATCCGCTCCTGCCATAGCCGCGATTGCTCCACCAATTGCGGATGTAATGTGGTCATAACCCGGAGCAATATCCGTCACAAGTGGTCCCAGCACATAAAACGGGGCATCGTGGCACAGCCTTTTTTGCAAAACAATATTCGCGGCAATCTGATCCATCGGCATATGCCCCGGACCTTCAATCATCACCTGAACGTCCGCCTTTTTTGCCCTCTGTGCCAATTCGCCTAAAATAATCGTCTCCTGAACCTGGGCCCGATCTGTTGCATCCGAAAGGCAGCCAGGACGGAGGCCGTCACCTAAACTCAGGGTCATATCACATTCCCTTGCTATTTCCAGCAGCCTATCGAATTGGACATAGAGAGGGTTTTCTTCTTTATGATATTTCATCCATTTAGCCAACATCGAACCACCACGGCTAACTATATTCAGCAGCCTTCCTTCATCATCCAAACGCTTTACTGATTCTTGAATAACTCCGCAATGGACGGTAATAAAATCTACCCCTTCCCTACCGTGCTGCTCAATTATTTCAAACATATCTTCGCCTGTCATTTCCATAAGGGAGCGCTTGTTTATAATATTCTCACAGGCAATTTGATAAATAGGAACGGTTCCAACAGGTACCTTTGATTTTTTTATAATTGCCTTTCTAATCGCGTTAATATTTCCGCCAGTACTTAAATCCATTATGGCATCAGCCCCAGCTCTAACAGCCACATCCAACTTTTCCAATTCCTTTTGAAGACTGGCGTCATCCATGGAAGAACCAATATTGGCATTGACCTTGGTTCGTAAACCTGCTCCTACTCCGAGGGGTTTTATCTCATGTTGGATGTTTTTTGTTATAACAACTTTTCCTTCGGAAATTTTTTCTCTTATTGATTCCGGAGTAGTTTTTTCAGACTCCGCTACTTCTTTCATTTCAGAAGAAATTTTACCGGCTTTCGCGATTGCTAATTGTGTACTCATAAATTGAGTGTAGGCAAGATCAGGAAAAGAGTCAAGAATAATTGAGGCATATGAAACCAGGAAATACAATTTATTTTTAAATTTATTATCTTATTATGTTTATTGACTTTATCGTTTTGTTTTTTTTGCACAAGTTTAGCATTAAAGTCCATTACTAACATGCCGTATAAAATAATAGGGAGCTTTAAATGTTAAAACGTGTCCTTTTCTTCATAATTTTGATTATCTTTGGAATTATGCCCGAGACATCTCTTTAATCAGAGTCACCATTACAATTAATTGGTTAGTGAGATTCTTTTTTTCAGAGAGAACTGGTAGACACATATGCAACAGGGCGACTACTGCCCCTATCCTGCAAGCCATTTCATCCTACGTATCTGCCTATGACGATAAAAACCAATCATAAGTTTTTGATAAAATAGGTGCCATTAAAATGAACATAATTGAGTAAATAATTATAAATTTTAAATTAAAATTCTTGACATTTTTCAGATGATTTAATAGTATTAAGAGTTAAACATCATTCATATTAAAAACTTCTTCTTACACCATTTGCACCATAAATTCTTATTAGATAAATAAAAACAGCTTCTTAGAGCAGTCATAAATAATTGCTTTGAGGGGGAATTATTTTTTATCCCTCATTTAAGGCAAGGGAAAATGGTCGTTCGAAATTGTTTTAAAGCGTTTAAAAAGCAATTCAAAAAAATCGGTATTTTTACCGAAATAAAAAATGAGCGGGATACGTTAAGCCAGATATAAAACTAAAAAAGAAAAAAATCGCGCCGCATAAATAACTGTCTAAACTACAGAGGCATTTTTTACACTTATAAGGGGTAATTGGCTGTTGACGGGTTTTGTCTCCAATAGCATACTTGAACAAATCAGATCAACTTCTGATATTGTTGAAATTATTGAAGAATATGTCCCTCTTAAAAAATCGGGGAAAAACTTTCTCGGTTTATGTCCTTTTCATTCGGAAAAAACTCCTTCTTTTAGCGTGAGCCCGGAAAAGCAAATTTATCACTGCTTCGGCTGCGGTGAAGGTGGAAATGTTTTTTCTTTTTTAATGAAGTTCAGCAATTTCTCATTTCCTGAAGCTGTCACCCATTTAGGCAAGAGATATGGAATTGCTGTTCCTACAGAGGTTCATGGTAGCATGGGGAAGTACTTATACAGCTCAGAAGCCAACAAAAAAGAAAAATATTTTACGCTAAACTGGCTTGCAGCGGAATATTTTCATCAAAACCTGTTTAAAGGATGCGGAAAATCAGCTCAAGATTACCTTCAAAAACGAAATATTTCTTCTGACACCATTAAAAAGTTCCAAATTGGTTACGCTAATAAGGACTGGGATCTTCTTTTGAAGCATTTCAGGAAAAAAAATGTTAATTTCAAAGATTTGAAAAAAATAGGTTTGGTAATATTAAGAGAATCTGGAACAGGGTGTTATGACCGGTTTCGAGATAGGATTATTTTTCCTATCATAGGTCTTGATAACAAAATTCGGGGTTTTGGCGGCAGGGACATCAGCCACAATGAAAAAATTCCAAAATACATTAACTCTCCTGAATCTTTCATTTATAATAAAAGCGAAATATTATTTGGATATAATATTGCCAAAGAAAGCATCCGAAAAAAAGGTTTTGTAATAATTGTTGAGGGCTATTTTGATTTAATATCTCTTTACCAGCATGGCTTTGAAAACGTACTTGCTACTTGTGGAACTGCACTTACAACTAAGCAAGCGGGTTTGATTAAACGATATACGAACAATGTCTTACTCCTCTTTGATTCTGATGAGTCAGGCCATAAAGCTGCAACCAGAGGATTTGAGGTTTTATTGGAATATGGTTTGAATATTAAAGTGGTTGATTTGCCAGAAAATACGGACCCGGATACTTTTATTAACCAGTTTGGATTAGCACAATTAAACGAAAAAATAAATAAATCAGAACTGTTTATAGAATATCTGGCAAATAAAATTGTCGGTAAAGTTAATTTAAATTCGCTCGAAGAAAAACTTAGAGGTTTAAGCACTTTAATGCCTTATTTGGCAAAAATTAAAAATAGTATTGAGCGATCAGAATACATTAGAAAAATTTCAGAGCTTTTCCAGGTGTCTCAGCAGTCGCTTCAAGATCAGCTAAAAAAGAAGTGTGAAACAAAGAAAACTAAAATCGATTCGAAAATAGAAGTGAAAATTGAGAAAAAAGTTTCTGCCTGGAGTGAGCGCAACCTTGTAAGGTTGATCATTCTACATCCTGAGAATATTGAAAAAGTAAAGAGAAAGATTGATTCAGACCACTTTACTGACAACATTTTAAAAGAGGCTGTTGAATTTATTTTTGGCATGAACATTCCCAAAGAACATCTATCACCACAAAAAATTGTGGAGCTAATACCTATTGAAAAGGTCAGAAAAATTGTCACAGAACTTTTAATGGAAACCATAGAATTTGATAAGCCTGATAAGGTGCTGGAGGATTGCATCCAATCAATCTTTAAAAAGGCAAAACAAAAAGATGTTGAAAATCTTATAAAACAAAGGATCGAAGCAGTTAATTCTAAAAAAGTTGCTGAGTTTCAAAAATTAGACAAGGACTTAAAAGATTTACAGGGTGTTTAAACCTTTTTAGTCTGTTAAATATATATTAATAATAAAGCAGCAAATAATATTGGGAGTTCGAAAAATAAATTATGAAAAAGATAAATAAAGCGGAAGAGATAAATAAGCTTATTACTATTGGAAAAGAAAAAGGTTACCTTACTTATGATCAGGTAAATAGTGCATTACCTCCGAATGTAGTTTCACCCGATCAAATCGACGACATTATGGTATTCTTTGGTGAAATGGAGATAGAACTTGTAAACAAAAGCCCAAAAGGTAAAAAATCCTCTTTATCAAAACCTAACACATTGAAGGGTAATCTTGAGAGTGACAGCATTTCAACAATTGACGATCCAGTAAGACTTTATTTAAGAGAAATGGGGTCCATACCCCTTTTGTCTCGTGAAGGAGAAATTGAAATTGCGAAGAGGATAGAAGAAGGACAAATGGAAGTGGTTGATAATGTTGTTTGCTGCCCCATTACAACGACTAAATTACTCCAACTGGAACCTTTAATTAAAAACGAGGAGATTCCAATACAGTATTTCGTGAAATGGAATGACCTTGACGAAGCAAGCGGCAAAAAAGAAAAACAAGAATATAAGCGCGTAATTTCTATCTTAAAAAAGATAAAGCCACTTAATACTAAATTATCAAAAATTAATGCGAACCTTTGTAAGTTGCCGTCTGTTAAAGCTCAGGCAAAATTAGAAACTGAACGAAACAAATACAGGGAAGAAATAGCAGCAAAGGTTGGTGAAATTAATCTATGCAGTGAACAAATAGATGCATTTATAGAGATAATCAGGAAACATGTTAAATATTTTCAGGAACATCAACTAGTTATCGACGAAATTAAAAACGAGCTGGGGCTACCTATCTCTGAAATAAAAAAAATTACAAATAACTGGAAAAAGCAAAAAAATATCTCTTTGAAAAATGATATAAAATTAACAAAAACAAGGTTTATTGATTTAGAGAAAAAAGAGAAAAGTGCAAAGCTAAAAATTAAAAAAATAGAACAAACAACTGGAATCTCTCAGGAAGAATTAAGAAAAATAGTCCGAGCTATTAATGACGGTAAAATAAAAAGTAAATATTCCAAGAGGGAGTTAGCCGAAGCAAATTTAAGGTTAGTTGTCAGTATCGCTAAAAAGTACACAAACCGGGGACTCCAGTTTCTCGATTTAATTCAGGAAGGAAACATTGGTCTGATGAAAGCTGTAGATAAGTTTGAATACCAGAGAGGATATAAATTTAGTACTTACGCTACATGGTGGATTCGTCAAGCCATAACAAGGGCTATTGCCGATCAAGCAAGAACAATTAGAATTCCTGTTCATATGATAGAAACAATTAACAAGCTAAATAGGACTTCCAGGCAGCTTGTTCAAGAGGTTGGCAGAGAACCCACAGCGGAGGAAATAGGAGCAAAAATGAAACTACCAATAGATAAAGTAAGAAAAGTATTAAAAATAGCAAAAGAACCTATTTCTCTTGAAACTCCAATAGGAGAGGAAGAAAATAGTCATCTTGGAGATTTTATAGAAGATAAAAAAGTTGTTTCTCCTTTGTCAACAGTAGTTAAAATAGGCCTTAAAGATCAAACCGCAAATATACTTACGACTTTAGCTGCAAGAGAAGAAAAAGTACTTAGAAAGAGGTTTGGGATCGGTTTAGCTTCTGAACACACTCTGGAAGAGGTAGGTCAGGATTTCGATGTTACACGAGAAAGAATTCGGCAGATTGAAGCCAAAGCCTTGAGAAAGCTGCGACATCCGAGTCGAAGTAAAAAATTACGCTGTTTTGTTGAAAGTTGATAGATTATAGAATTTAACGGTATAAACGTAATCCAGCATTTGTTTGGGCCTATAGCTCAGATGGTAGAGCCACCGGCTCATAACCGGTAGGTCCCAGGTTCGATCCCTGGTGGGCCCATTGTACCAAATCTTAAACAAACTTCTGTAGCATCCCATTTTACTATATCTCTTTTCTTCTAAATTATATTGCAAAGGGTTTTATCAAACTTTAACCAGAACAAAAAAATTTGACATAATTTATGGAATGTTGAAAATTGAAATGCATGAAAAAATCTCTTATTTTTTTGCAATATTTACAGTTATAGTTTTACTTTCTCTTTCAGGTTGCCAAACCTCATTGAAAGCAAGACCTTATACTGTTTTATCCTCAAATCAAAATATAGATGTAAAAGATTTAAGCTATAATTCGATATTTTCAGTTAAAGAACCGCTTTCTAAAAACCCGGATTTCAACCGTAGAAAAGTTGAAAAAGGTTGGCTTGGCGTTAGCTTGATCGAAAGAGACAACAAAAATGACACAAAAAAGCAAACTAAAGAAAATCAACTTTTGATTCAGTATGTCATTGAAAACTCCCCAGCCGAAAAATTTGGGCTAAAAAAAGATGATATAATTCTTAAACTAAATGAAAAAACTATTTTGCCTCGCCTTGGCGCCTCCCTCTCCGGAGAATTTGTAAGGGAAATTCAACGGCATTCTCCCGGTTCAAGCGTGACTTTAACAATCCTAAGAAATAAAATTATAAAAAATATTAAGCTAGGTTTAGGGAAGATGCCTAAAGCGCCCGTCCCAATGGCAGACTACAAAAACCTGGCAAAGACTATCCCCGCAAGGGAATCGTTACTTGAAAAAACTTTAAAACAACAGCAAATGTTGTCCAGTTATTATGAAGTGTCCGATTTAATCAAAAAGAAAAGCGCTGATATTGTAAGTTATCGTTTTGATCCTAATAATCATAATCTATTTCGATTAGGAGAAGTAAATTACCTCCTGAACCATCCTCTACACACCCCTATACTTACTCGTAATTTAACGGGTCAATTAAAAAAATATTTTAGTCCGGTTGATCGAAATTTTTCCGAACTATTAAATTTTACGGCTAAAAAAATTGATGTGGATTATTCACCAAAAAAGTTGTTTAAATTTCCATCGGAGCTATCTTTAGATACTTTTCTTGGTAGCCTGCTGCAACTCCTTCTAAATGCCTCCTCTATTAGACAGGAGGCATTCTCAAAATTAACCAAAGAGGAAATGGATTTTCTTTTTTTATACTCAAAAATTTACTTGCCGTCCACTACTGTGAAAACCGATGGAGAAACAAACAAAAAAATAACTGATGAAGAAGAAAAAGAATTACTTCGGTTTTTAAAATTAGCTTTAAAAGTAGATTACGAAAAATTATTTTATTCCAGCCAGATTATGCTCCACGTTTTTGACGCAAATACTATTGAACGATTAAAAAATCTCAAAATATCTAAAGAAAAGCTTTTTGTTTCCGATATTGATCAAACCGATATCGTGTCCGGTGATGTAATTTTAAACAAAAAAACAGAAATTGGCCGGATTATCATCGGCGGATATGGTCAAACTATTTACTGGGAAAATAGCGCAGTCATAATTGATTTGGGGGGAGACGACATTTACTACAATAATGCAGGATCATCTACACAGAACGATCCTCTCTCTATTCTTGTGGATCTTTCTGGAAATGACAAATACATATCCACTCAATCTTTCACTCAAGGAAGTGGAATACTGGGAACAGGTGTTCTGATAGACCTGTCTGGTGATGATATTTATACTTCTCGAGATTTATCCCAGGGTATCGGTATTTTAGGAACCGGATTTCTGATCGATCTTGACGGAGACGATCAATATTCCGGAAAATCTTCTGTTCAGGGTTTAGGTCTTTTTGGCATGGGTTTTATTTTAGAGGGTGGAGGCAATGATCTATACCTGGCCGATCGTTACGCACAGGGCATTGGCTTGACGAAAGGGATAGGGGGAATCATTGAAGCCGATGGTTCGGATTATATGTTCGCAGGAGGAAAATATCCTGATTTCCGTGACCCTGAAAATGCGACAGAGAGTTTTGCCCAAGGGTTTGGTTTTGGATTGCGGCCTATCAACACCTCTGTTGGATCATCCGGGGGAATAGGCCTGGTATACGACCAAAATGGAAATGATGTTTATATAAGCGATTATTTCGGACAAGGGGCAAGCTACTGGTATGCCTTTGGAGCGCTTGTTGATGAAGAAGGTGATGATCTCTACATATCCGGCAGGTATTCTCAGGGGGCAGGCATACATGTTTCAATCGGAACTTTAATCGACGAAAAAGGAAATGACCACTATGTTTCTACATTCGGTGTAGGCCAGGGGTGCGGACACGATTTTGGGACTGGTGTCCTAATAGACAACGATGGAGATGATTTTTATAAAGGAGGAGTTTTGGTTCAAGGGTTCGGAAATGAGACAGGAATTGGAATATTGTATGATCGCAAGGGAAACGACAAATATGTTTCTGACGGTGGTCCGGGTTCAGGAAATTTTTCTTCTTCCCATGAAGCAGGAAGTATCGGACTGCATGTAGACGCAGAAGGTGTGGACAGTTATTCCAACGGAGAAAAAAACAGCCGAGTATTAAATAGAAAAAACTGGGGATTGTTTTGGGATATGTAGTTTTATACTATTACTATATAAAAGCTTGTTTTTTGAAGAAGTTTTTTTGTTTGTTCACCGGAGCGGAAGCTCCATTCGGTTACGGAGACTCTCCGCCTTATGAAATATAATTCGACAATATTTATTTTTTTATTTATAACTATTTTTTTATTCTCTTACCCTCTTATTGCCGAGGAATTTACAGAAGATATAACAATTTATGATGAAGCAGAAACTTCTGAAGTAATCCAAGTTCCGGAAGGTATAGAAATTCCGGATGGCATGGTATATGTGCCTGATGGTTATTTTGTAATGGGAAATGACGATTCTTTGGCAGAAGAAGAAAAACCGGCACACCAAGTATATGTTAAGGGTTTTTTCATTGACAAGTATGAAGTAAGCAACAGGGACTATGAAATATTTCTGCAGGAAACCGGACACTCTATTCCAAAATACTGGTATGACGAAAGATTTAATGAGCCTGACCACCCGGTAGTCGGAGTGAGCTGGGAAGACGCAGCCGCTTATGCCAAGTGGGCTCATAAAAGGCTTCCTACTGAGGCAGAATGGGAAAAAGCAGCAAGAGGGACAGAAGGTTTTATCTGGCCATGGGGAAACGATCGGGAAAATATTTATCAAACCATCTACTTGAATATTCATGGAACAGCGGATGATTTTGAATACACCTCACCTGTTGATAGTTTCTTTTTGGGGAGAAGCCCTTATAAGGCATTCAACATGGCAGGAAACGTTTGGGAATGGTGCGAGGATTGGTTTGGTCCTAACTACTATAAGAAAAGCCCGGAAATAAATCCACGGGGGCCAAAATCAGGCATTTATAAAGTCCTACGGGGAGGCTCATGGGTAAATAAAATTTACAACGTTTCAACTACAAAAAGAATTAGAAACTATCCGGATGTAAAATTAAACATTTATGGTTTCCGCTGCGCTAAATCCCTTCCTTAAAAACGCTTAATTTCAGCTAAACATCTCAAGATTTCGCAAATGCCAAATCTAAAATAATATTGAGGTTTTGCTCTCCATCATGTAATAATGAAACTTTAAACAAAAATCACATAAAGGCGGTGTAGCTCAGATGGTTAGAGCATACGGCTCATATCCGTAGTGTCCGGGGTTCAATTCCCTGCACCGCCACTAATTTTTTTACTAAGTTTTGTTTTTAGTTTCAATAACTTGATTAGTTTTCCCCCTGAGATAATTATGTGGTAATTAGTGCTTTTAATGTGCTTTTTTTATTTGACCACTCTTAAATGATTTTTCTTTTTCCTTAGTTGCATTATCTTAATTAATTTTTTCCTTTGATAATGAGCATAGGCTTTATCTGTAGTTTTTAAATCCGCATGTCTAAGAAGTTCCTGGATATCCTTTAGTGATGCTCCCGCCTCTAACAACTGGCTTGCCCCTGAGTTCCTTGTTCCCCAATGAAGCTGTATATGTGGAACTCCTGCATCCTTCTCAGCTTTATTCCATATTTTTCTTAATGTATTTCTTGCGAAATATTGTCCTTTGCGTTTTCCCCTTTGAACTCTAAAAATAAAGTCATTCTTAAATGGTGGAATTTCTTTACATAATCTTTCCATTATAGGCATAAAATCAGGGTCAATAGGTATAGAACAATCCTTGCGTCCTTTAGTTACCTCAGTAAGGACTTCATTAGAAAAGTTTCTTTTGATGGTAACTATCCCTTTCTTCAAGTCAACACAATCATTCATCAATGCTCTTGTTTCGCCCTGCCTTGTGAGGTGGTATTTCATAAATAAAAATGCTGGTTTATTCTGTTCTGGTATTTTTGAAATTATTAAATCTTGCGTATCTTCTTCAATCCATTGCCATGCAGGATCATTAGGTATAGGGCTTGGAAATTCGAGGTTTTTCTTCCTTGTTATTCTGTAAGAGTTAAAAAAGGCTTTAAGTGCGTTGATGATATTTAGCTTTGTTTTGATAGATATTGTTTTAGGGAGCGAATAATAAAATTCTTCAATATCCACATCTTCAATGTCACTCAATATCTTTTTATCAAAAAAATCTTTAAAATAGTTTTCATAGTATTCATTGGCTTTGTATTTGTAAGCGGGTGACCAAGGTGTGCCTTTTTTTGAACAGGCTCTATCTAAGTATTCTCTAAATTTATTTTGAAAAGTTGATTGCTTCTGATAAATCTCAATGTTAAATATTTTGTTATCAATGTCGCACCTTATGTGTTCTAAAGTTCTTTGAGCATGTTCTTTTGACCAAAATAATGTTCCACTTCTATCTCTTGTTATATAACTTCCAACTTGTCGCCTTCTAAAATCAATTTTCCACTTAGCATTATGAAGAACAACTCTACCATCCATACACAATCCCCCCTCAAAATTATTATTATTTTGGGAAGGATAAGGCATTTCATTTTTTGATGCAAGATCATTATTGGTTGGAATTTTAATTAATCCAACTTGAACCAATTCCTTAATTTCCTTAATCGTGTAAGACTTTTCAATCATTGTTTTTTGGTCCTCGCCCCATCCTGTAATGCCACAAAGGGCAAAGGTTAATTGGACACTCTCTTACCTCTTTTACTTGACCGCAGCTGCAGTCTAAACACTTTTCTCTAATCGCTTTGATTGGTGATTTAATTTTCATCTCATTTCGTTTAATTATCCTGCTATCGAATAAAATGTAGTAGTTTTTGTAGTAGCCCCGCGACAACAGGGTAACTAACAGAATATATTTGAGTTATATATATTTTTGCCACTTTTTGAAGAGAGGTAGGTATAAACTACCCCCTCTCTCTCCCCAATAATAATGTAATCTAATGATTTAATTAGAGTTAAGTCCTGTTTTGTAGTTACTACAAAAAGTACTACACTTTTTGTGAAGTCATGGTATCAAGCTCCAGCATTTAGTTGCCTTATCAAAGATAATTTCTTCTCCATCTTGTAAATTCTTTAGCGCACACTTGAAAAACCATAGACCAGATTTTTTTGCATTGCAGAATTGTTTTAGTTCTCTTACCTTCATGCTTCTTTTTCTCTCAAGCTGTCGTCTGATTTTTTCCTCCATCTTGGCAATTGCATTATCAGCATCTACAGGGTCAAGTTCCTTTCTAACTTCGAGCTGCCAGTTCACTAATGCTATAACTTTCTTTATAAGTTCAACATTCACAACCAATTTCTTTTCATTCGCTGCTAAAAGTTGCATTAACCTTTGAGAGTAGGTTTCAAGCCGCAATGAATGTACAGAATTTTCTATTTTGAAATACCAATCGTCATATAGTCTCTTTGCATCCTCGGTGATGTCCAGTTGAGAATTACATGAACCAACCAAGCTTTTTAGTGATTCCATTACCTGCTTTTTAGCTCCTTCTGGAATAGTTTGTGGGAGTGAATATTTTCGTTCTCCAGTGCCAGGAACAAGAAACAGGCGGTTATTAATATAATACTCCCCAAAAACTGGACAAAGGTTTAAGGTGGATGATAACTTGTCGGAACTTAGAGGAGGGACGACAGGATGAGAAAGAGAAGAAGGTACGATGCGACATTCAAGGCTAAGGTAGCTCTTGAGGCGGTAAAGGGAGAAAAGACCCTGGCACAGCTATGCGGGGAATACGAAGTTCATTCAAACCAGATTGGACTGTGGAAGAAGAAACTTATTAAGGAGCTTCCTGCTCTGTTTTCCGTGAAGGGAGATTGCGAGGACAAGAACCGTGACGAGTTAGAAGCAGAGCTTTACCGCCAGATAGGTAAGCTGAAGGTAGAACTGGAATGGCTTAAAAAAAAATCCCAAATACTCGGTTAAGAAGAAAAAAGCATTGATAGAGCCGGGACATTCGGAGATACCGTTATTTCGTCAATGTGAGCTTTTAGGACTATCAAGATCGGGCTATTATTATCGGCCACAGGGAGCAAACGCATTAAATGAGCAGCTGATGGAGCTCATCGACGAGCAGTATACGAAAGCTCCTTTTTATGGAGTTGAGAAGATGACGAAATGGCTTAGAAGGATCGGCTTTGTGGTTAATCCTAAGCGAACAAGGCGCCTTATGCGTTTGATGGGGCTTGAGGCGATATATCCAAAGCAGCGCTTGAGCATTCCCGTTGGGGGAGATAAGAAATATCCTTACCTGTTGAGGAATTTGAAGATTGATCGTCCTGATCAGGTTTGGTGTGCTGACATAACCTATATTCGTATGTTGCAAGGGTTTGTTTATCTTGTGGCTATTATGGACTGGTATAGCCGGTATGTACTGGCATGGGAGCTTTCTAACACGATGGACAAACAGTTCTGTTTAGATGCTCTGGAGAGGACGCTGGAGACTTCCCGTCCTGAGATATTTAACACCGATCAAGGTTCCCAATTTACAAGCGGAGAATTTACAGGAAGGCTTGAGGCTGATGGAATAAAGATAAGCATGGACAGTCGCGGTAGGTTCTTCGACAATATTTTCATCGAACGGCTATGGAGAAGTGTTAAATATGAAGAGGTGTATCTTCATGGTTATGAAAGCGTAAGAGATGCCGCAAAAGGTATAGCAAAATATTTTCAGTTTTACAACACCGAACGACTCCATGAGTCCTTAGGGTACAGGACTCCTCAGGAGGTCTACTTCGGTGTTAATACAAACATTAACAGACAGGTTAGCTTAATCCACCTAAAAGAGGCTTGTTTTTTGTCTTGATAATGGGGAGTACTTTAAACAGTCAGAATTAAAGGAAATGGATTTACAAGCGATAAAAGCAGAGTTTTTTTCTGTAGGGTACTTTTTTTATATGTTTTTATGGGCACATTGTAGGCACAGGGTATATGAAAGCAGAATTATCTTTTAATTCAGAAGAGTTAATAAATAAGATTGCAATTGAAGTGGTAAAGGCACTTAAACCGTTGTTCTCTGCTAACAAGCCAGAAGACAATAACAGCCTACTAACTGTGGAAAGCCTTGCTGCATATCTTTCCGTTTCCAAACAATGGGTATATGAAAAAGTTCATTGCAACGAAATTCCATATTATAAGGTTGGCAAGTATCCACGTTTTAAAAAGGAAAAAATTGACGATTGGTTAAAAAAAAGAGAGAAGGGAATAAAAAAATATGGTTAGAAAAGTGTTAGAAGACATAGCGTAAACCTTTGATTCCAATAAATTATTAGTTTGATGATTGGGTTGGTTACCCAAAGGTCATAGTATAATAATACTTGACATATATATTCCAATGGAATATTTTACTCTTAGGTAGATATGAGTATAAAACCATCTGAACT